>Ga0181538_10000858_pt1 | contig 35930 bp, 32 predicted proteins | sample PEATcosm2014_Bin_40_FD_119773 | JGI IMG/M metagenome (GOLD analysis project Ga0181538, IMG submission 119773) | Peatland microbial communities from MTU Mesocosm Facility, Houghton, MI, USA - PEATcosm2014_Bin23_30_metaG | ecosystem: Environmental > Terrestrial > Soil > Wetlands > Peat | place... | reverse complement strand
GGTTACTTTGAAGATCGTGCCGCCGCTGCCGGTGCTCGCATAGCTTGTTCCATACAGGTTCCCGTCGACGCCCTGAACAAGATTGACGTAGTGGGGGGACGTACCGTTGTTTCCATTGAAACTCAACAAGCTGGTGAACGTGGTCTGTGCAGGGGAGAGAATCGCCGTGGCGGCACAGAACACGGAGACGATGCAGGCGATTTTCGACAGGCTAAGTCTCCTGACATTGTTTTCTTTCCGGCTTTGCGCTGCTCTGGAAGTCATAAGGCCATAGTGGCAGGTTGCCGCGATGAGGGCCGCACGTAGGGTGATGAGAATAGAGCTTTTCATTTTCGTCTCCTCGAATCTGATGTCGTAATGAGCGTTCACCCAGTAACGCGACAAGCCCCGGGAAGCGGGGTCATTCCGTTAAGCAGAAAGGGATGGATTGGCCTGGTTTTGATGAAACCGGCGTAATTCCATTGCAATCTATCTTTTGCAAGGACGCGTGCCGGGGGGTGGATTGGCTTACGCGGAAAATCGGCGAAATGGGGGGACAGGATTTCGGAGAGAGGCGACCGGCTGTACGGGGGAGAACTCCCTGATGTGTCCTTAGGAATCCCAAGCGGAACGCGGTTGTGGAATCCCACCCTTGCGCACAAGACGCGCAAGGATGGGGCACCCGGCTCCCCTAGAAGAATTCGCGCAAAGAGACGACAATGGTTGCCGCACCAAGAGGAGCCCCGGTGGGAGCCAGTCCTACTCTGAAGCCTGCAAGTCTGAAACCTGCGAGTCCTAAGCCAAAGCTTGGCTTGCGCGCGTGGATGGAGCGCGTGCTGGTGGAGTGCGATCGGGCGGCTGCGGGATTCGATGCCGAAGCGGTGCACGATCTTCGAGTGGCGCTGCGGCGCTGCCGGTCGCTGGCCGATGGATTGATGGCGATCGATCCCGATTCTTCGTGGAAGGACATGAAGAAAGCGGGACGGAAACTCTTTCGCGCGCTCGGCGAACTGCGCGACATGCAGGTGATGCAGGAGTGGATCGAGAAGCTGAGCGCTAGGCGCGATTCGGACGGCGATTCGGCGGCGCGTGGTTATTCATCCGGCGATCGTTCATCGGGCGAGCGTTCATCCGATGATCGTTTATCCGGTGAAGCAGCGGCGGGCGATCCGGTTGCGGTCCGGCTGCTCGAGCACGTGCATGCGCGCGAAGCCGAATGCAAGCAGCACGCCTTCAAAGATCTCAATCAGTTTGACCGCAAGCAATGGCAGCACTGGAGCAGGAGTCTGCCGCAGCGGGCGGCGCGGGTGCGTCCGGGGAACGTGGTGTATCTGCATTTGGCGCTGGAAAAGTGGACGGCCGCTTACGATCTGCACAAACACGCGCTGCGGACTCGGTCGCAGGCTAGCTGGCATGAATTGCGCATCGGTATCAAACGCTTTCGCTACACGGTGGAAAATTTTCTGCCGCGCCAGCACGCACTGTGGGGCGACGATCTGAAAGAACTGCAGGATCTTTTGGGAGAGGTGCACGATCTAGATGTACTGTGGGCCATTGCCATCGAGATACAGGTCTTTCCCGATGTCGAGAGCCGCAAGAGGTGGCGCGAGAAATTGAATGCGGAGCGCGCTAAGCGGATTGCACGCTATCGCGAGAAGATGGTGGGCAAGGAGTCGCTGTGGCGCGTTTGGCGGGCGGAGTTGCCGTCGGGGCCGCAGTTGCGTGCGGCGGCGATGAGCCGGCTTCGCACATGGGCGGGATATCTGGATCCAGACTTCTTGCATTCGCAGCGCGTGGCTCAATTGGCGCTTTTCTTGTATGACGGGCTGAAGGATGCGGGGCTGGCGACGGCGGGCGCTGAGGCTGGGAACGCTGGGTCCGCGAATTCTGGGCCTGCGAATCTGGATTGCGACGGGCGGGCGGTGCTGCAGGCGGCGGCGCTCATGCATGATGTCGGCAAAGCCAAGGGCGCGGGCAATCACCAAAAAGCTTCGTACCGGATGATCCGAGGGCTGGCGCGGCCTTTGGGTTGGAGCGCTCGGGAACTGCAGCTGGCGGCGGTGGTGGCGCGGTATCATCGCGGGACACTGCCGCGTCCGCGAAGCAAGACAATGCAAGCGCTGGAACTAGCGGATCGGCCAATCGCCACCGAGTTGGCCGGTGTGCTGCGCCTGGCGAATGCGTTGGACTTGCGCCACGGGCGCAACGGGAGCGAAGGCGAAAACGCTCCGCGGGTTGAGGTTGGTTTGCAGGATCGTTTTGTCGTGGTACGAATGGCGGGATACTCGGCACTGGACCGTTCGGCGGAAGGCGTGGCCGCAGCGCGCCATTTGCTGGAAACCGTGCTGCGGCGTCCGGTGCTCGTGCGGGCGCTGCGTGCTCCGGCGGGAGTTGGCAAATCTTCGTGAAGCTACTCTGACACTTCTCAGAAAGACATTCCGCTTTCAAACTTCCTTTGTGGTCCATGCAAAGATGGACCATCCAAGTATGACCCATGCAAGTATGACGCATCCAAGTATGACCCATGCAAAATTAGTCTTGATGGCGGTGCGGTGGTTGCGGCGCTATCGCTGCGGAGTGGTGCTGAGCGAGCAGGCGTGCGTCAGCGGCGAGATGCCGGATGCTATTGGCTGGAAAAAGGCGTGCCATTCGGTGCTGGTCGAGAGCAAGGTGTCGCGCTCGGATTTTCTGGCGGATCGCGACAAGCCTTTCCGGCAAAAGCCGGAGCTCGGCGTCGGCTGTGAGCGGTATTACCTGGCGCCACGGGGCATGATACGGACCGAGGAACTTCCCGCTAGCTGGGGGCTTCTGGAGGCGTACGGGCGCGAGATCGAGAGAGTGAAGCCATCGGCGAAGAATCTGCGTTCCGCGATCGGGTTTCAGAACGAAATGAATCTGCTGCTGGCGAGCTTGCGGCGGGTGGAAATCCGCATTGAACCGGAGAGCATCACCGATTTCCTCAAGTGGAAAAACCGCATGGCGGAGTACAACCGGGGCCGGCTGCCGGAAGGACTGATTGCCGAAGAAGAGGAAGCCAACGGATTTTTGCAGGGGACTGCGGGCGACTGAGATGCGGGAGACGGAGCAGGCCCCGTCTCTGCGGGGAATTCGGTAAATTCGTCCCGACAAAATCCGACAAAAAAGGAAACCGGGCGGTTAGGCCCGGTTTCGAGAGCGTCGGCTGAGATGCGGTTACATCACAGCCAGGCGCTGGCTGGCTTTGGAGAATATTCGCGCAGGCGCGGTTCGCGTCCGCTTCTGCGTCTCGCGCCAGCAAAATAGTGCCAAAGGAGCGAGGACAGGACATGACCGATGAAGCAACTAGGTGGCCAATATCAGGTTCCATGCAATAGTTTCAATTGTCTCTGCAAAATCAAGAAACAATAGCTACTTATCTGCTGTGTGGAATCGGTTTACGCGGCCGGTCCAAGGTTGCCGGGCACGGGAGCGCTTCAAAGTGTTGCACTTTCAAAGTGGCGTACTTCAAAATGTCGTACGGTGCTGGGCGCCAAACCGAGCGGTTCCTGCGGACTCCCAGCGGCGCTACATTTCCCGGCGGCCTTCGATGGCCTTGAGCATGGTGACTTCGTCGGTGTATTCGATGTCGCTGCCTACCGGAATGCCCATGGCGATCCGCGTTATGCGCAGTCCTTCTTTTTGCCCTTGTTTTTGCCGCTTCAGTTGTTGAGCGAGGTAGGTGGCAGTGGCCTCGCCCTCAACCGTGGGATTGGTGGCCAGGATAACTTCCTCGATTTCGCCGCGGTCGACTCGGGTCATCAAATTTGCGATGCGCAGCTGTTCCGGCCCTACGCCGTGCAATGGAGAAATCGAGCCGTGGAGCACGTGGTAGACGCCGTTAAAATGCCGCGTCTTCTCGACGGCGGCAATGTTGGTCGGCTCCTCGACCACGCAGACGAGCTTTTGATTCCGCGTAGGACTGCTGCAGTAAACGCAAGGATCGACGTCGGTGATGTTGTTGCAGGTCGAGCACAAACGCAGCTTGGCCTTGACGTCGCGAACAGCGGAGGCCAGAGCTTCGGCGTCATCCGCGCTCGAGCGCAGAATATGAAAGGCAAGGCGCTGGGCGCTTTTGGCGCCGACTCCCGGCAACTTCTTGAGTTCGTCGATGAGCCGGGTCATCGGTTCGGCAAAACGAGACATAGCGATTTTGTAATTTTGTAATCGGGTAATTTGGTAATTTGAAACCCGCCGAGGTTTGAATTACGAAATTACAAAATTGCCAAATTACAAAATTCCTCCTAGTCCGCCGAGCATTCCACCTACGCTCGATTGCATGGCCTGATCGACTTTGCGGCTGGCTTCGTTCAGAGCGGCCATCACCAGATCCTGGAGCATCTCGACGTCGCCGGCCTTTACCGCTTCGGGATCGATCTTGATGGCGAGCACCTGCTTGCGGCCATCCATTTTGACGGTGACCGTGCCGCCGCCGGCCGAGGCCTCGACCACGGTTTGCTCCATCTTTTTCTGCAGCGTCTCGTACTGCTGCTTGGCCTGCGACATGAGTTCTTGCAAATTGAATCCGGACATAAGGACCTTTTCACCGTCGAGACGCAGAGTACGCCGAGAAACCAAAAATCCAATTCTTGCTTTTCCCTACCCACTCTACGTCTCGGCGGTTCCAGCTTTAACGCTTCTCCCGATAATCGATCACGGTGCGAATTTCCGCTCCGAATTTCTCTTTCATGCGTCGCACTATCGGATCTTGTTCGGCTCGGTTGCGTGCGCTTCCGTTCGCGGGTCGGCGAGGTGCGGACGACGCCTGCGGTGCCCCACCGGACTCGACTTGCATCTTAATCGGTTTGCCGGCCAGGCCGCTGGCGGCGGCGCTGGCGATGCGGCGCGCGTCGGCAGGGAATGACATTTCGATCATCGTGCTCGACGCCGCCACTTTTGCGGTCAGGGCGTTTCCGTTCAGGCTCCACTCCGCGGTTTCCAGAATCGAAATTAGCATTTGCTGATTGCCCAGCGCGTTAAGAACGGCGCCGCGCAGCGCGTCGGCATTTGCTTCCTCCGCTCGTTCGCTCGTGTTGACGGAGGGCGCGGCGTCCTTGACCGGCGGGACGGGCGAGACGCCCGTCGCTCCACTTGCTATCGGCTCCGGCAATAACTGCTCCAGGGCCGGGGCGGCCGATCCCATGATTACGATATTGCGGCGGTCGCGGACAAGAGTGTCCGCGCTACACGAGGCGGAGACGGCGACATCGCTGGACGACTCGGCTTTGGGAGTGCCCTTGCGCGCGGAGTCGGCGGCGAATGGCGACACCGAATTCGATCGCGGCAGGGCGGGAGTCTCAGTGCGCCGGGACTCCGTGGTTGAAGCGAGGACTGGCCGGGGCGCGGTGCGGGCTGGTGCGGACGCCGCGGCATCGCTCAGCAACTGCTCGATCGGCAGCAGACGCTGGGCATGCGCCATTTTCAGCAGGCCGAGTTCGAGGTGGAACCGCTGCTCCTGGCGGTATCCGAGTTCTCCATGGGTGCGCAACATAATTTGCAAATGCCGCGCCAGGTCTTCCTCGCTGAACAGGCCGGCGATGCGAGCAACGCGGGCGCGCTCATCGGACGAAATTTGCAGCAGCGCGGAGTCCTTGCCCGCGATCTTTGCCACCGTAACATTCCGCAGGAAGCGCACCAACTGGCGCGCGAAATATGTGGGACTGTGGCCTTCGCCGATCAGTTCGTCGACCAGCACGAGGATTTTCTCGCTCGAACTTTCGGCGACGGCCTGCATTACGGTTTCGAGCGCTCCTGCGGGAGCGGAACCGATCAGGCTGCGCACGGAATCGAGTGTGAGGTGGTCGGAGGTGGAGGCGATGGCCTGGTCGAGAATGGAGAGCGCGTCGCGCAGCGAACCGTCGCCCGCTTCGGCCAGCAGGGCTAGGGCATCGTCGTCAGCGGGAATCTTCTCTTTAGTGACGATGCCGCGGAGTTGACCCATTATGTCTTCGAACTTCACGGCGCGAAAACTGAAGTGCTGGCAGCGCGAACGGATGGTCTGGGGAATATCTTCAGGCTGGGTGGTGGCCATCATGAAGATGACGTGGCCAGGAGGCTCCTCCAGCGTTTTGAGCAGCGCGTTGAATGCCGCGTCGGTGATCTGGTGGGCCTCGTCGAGAATGTAAATTTTGAAGCGGTCGCGGGCCGGACGGTAGCGGGCGGCCTCGCGCAGTTCGCGGATCTCGTCGATGCCGCGGTTGGTGGCTGCGTCAATTTCGATTACGTCCACCGCGTTGCCGGCGCGAATCTCGGTGCAGGAATCGCATACGCCGCAGGGCTCGGCCACCGGTTTTTCCGCCGAGCGGCAGTTCAGGGCCATGGCGAGGATGCGGGCGACTGTGGTCTTGCCGATGCCGCGATGACCGCTGAAAATATAACCGTGCGCAATGCGCTCTTGCGCGATCGCATTTTGCAGGGTGCGGGTGACGTGTTCCTGGCCGATGACGTCGGAGAATTTCTGCGGCCGGTATTTGCGCGCGAGAACTTGATAGCTCATCGGAATCCTCGATTATACAGGGGAGCTTCGAGCTACGAGCTACGAGCTGCGAGCTTCGAGCAAGCGGGACGTCCGCGGCCATAGCTGAATGGCTCGCCGCTCGAAGCTCATGGCTCGGAGTTCTACCGCTTGCGTGGCGGAGTCGGGCGGGGTACGCTCATGAATCGAGTTTTACCGCGACGTTGGACGCGAATATTGGAGAAGGCGGCTATGCAACTGAGAATGAGCACACGATCATTGGACGGCATACTGGTGGTGGATTGTAGCGGCCGGCTTATGTTCGGCGAAGAGTCGGCCAGGCTGCGCGACACAGTCAAGACACTGCTGGCCCAGAGCCCGAAGGTGGTGATGAATCTGTGCGAAGTGAATTACATCGACAGCGGCGGGCTGGGCACGCTGGTTTCGCTGTTCACCACTGCCCGCAACGCCGGGGGCGCGGTGAAACTGGCGCGTCTGAGCCAGCGCGTGGGTGACCTTCTGCAGATCACGAAGCTGCTCACTATTTTTGAAGTGTTCGACGATGAAGAGACGGCCGCGAAGTCGTTCCACGCTTAGCAGGCTGCCGGAAGGATCGATTTTCAACGCTCAGGCTGCAGAGTATCGTCCGCGTGGCGGTGTCACCGCAGCGGCTAAAGCCGACTCGGAAAACAGTCCCGCTATCGCAGCGGTGAACCGCTGCGCCACCCAAAATCAAATACGTGACCCGAGAATCAAGTAACCGCGATTAGTTGAGGTCGGACAACTCCAGGAAAGACGAATTCATTGTTGTCCCATCCTGAACGTCCGTGAGCACCAGGGTACGAACTGCTCCATCTTGCGGATAGATGGGTTCGCTAATGATTGGTATCAGGCTCCCCGATGCCGTAACGTACACCGTATAACCTGGGGCGGTGGTCTCATTGTTGGGGTTGAAGGCAAAGGATACGTAGTTGCTCGCCTGCGTGTAGCCAAGGCCTTGAATCGTAACTGGGAGCCCGGGAGCGGTGCTTGGGTTGAGCTCGATATAAACATCCACGCTACCAGGTCCGCTGGGCGAGGCGTGGATGACGCGGAATGCAACGTCGCCAGCTGGCGGCGTCGGGATGTTGTCAGGTATAGACAGGAGGACGACGTTGCTGCCGTTGGTGCCGGTTTGAGAAAATCCAGTCGCAATCACCGTGTACTGCGTCCCGGATCCCCAGCTAACGGAGTCGCTGAAGACCTCGGTGGTGGTGCCCGTCAAAAACCCTTCCATCGTGTCACTCCCCGAAGGTACGTTGGCGTAACCCGGTTGGGTCGGCTGAACACCGAGGAATGGGATATTGAGAAACTCCTGCATGCTGTTGGCCTGTGTGCCGTTAACATCGATATCCAAGGGTTTGGCGTCCTGAATGGCATGGACGAACCTTATCCGCGCAGGAGAGCTCGAACTACAACTTGCGGCGAAAACGGCGAAGACGATCAAGCCGGCAAGGGCCAACGCAAGGGGCAGGGCTTTCAACCAGCGAGACATCTTTAGATTCTCCGTTAATTGAGATCCTTCAATATTATGGCCTGCGGATTCAATTGATCTATATTCTGTTCGTCGGTGAGCACCAGGGTACGAATCGCTGCCTGGGACGAGGTGCCGGCACTGAAGCTCTGAGTAATGAGGACTGGTGTCGTGGTCCCGGTTGCAGTCACGAACATCGTATAATTCGCGCCGTCTACACTGTTGGAATTATAGGGAAGGGTTACGTAGGCGCTCGTGTTTCGGTAGGCAAGGTTCGTGATCGTAGCTGGTGGCGTGGGGGCGTTGGACCCGACCGGTGCAAAATAAATGTCCACGCCCGAGGGTCCGCTCGGCGACGCGTTAATGACGCGGAATACCACGGTGCCGATGGCCGGGACCGTGTTATTTTCCACTGCAGAAATGAGGGCAATTTTGTTGATGTTGGTGCCAGGTCCAGCCGCAACCATTGTGTACTGCGACCCAGGGTTCAAGAAAACGTTGGAGCTAAAGATCTCGGAGCTGGTGGCGGTTTCGAACCCTTCGATCGTGTTATTGCCGGAAGGTACGTTGGTGTGTTCCGAGGCTGGCAGATAATCGAAGAAGGCTACGTTGGTAAAGTCCTTCGTTCCATTGAACTCGATATCGAGGCCGGTGCCATACTGGTCCGTGTCCGGGACGGCATTGACAAAACGAGCCTGCGCGGGACCGCTGGAACCACAACTGGCGGCGAAGATACTCAAGGCCGCCAGGGCCAACGCAAGGGGCAGGGCTTTCAACAAGCGAGACATCCTTTCTCCAACAGGCAGTTTGGTGAGCAAGAAGGATTTTAGCAGCTTGTTGGGTGTGCACCGGGCCTCGGTCGAGGCCCGGATATTTTTCCCGAAGGTGGCAGCGAGACACCCGGTTGTGCGGAATCGGCTCGCTTGCGGTTAGTTGAGGTCATCCAACACTATAGGCGAATCACTAAACCCATTTCCGCTCGAGTTGTCTGTTAGCACAATGGTGCGAATCGAGCCGACGGAAGAGCTGCCGACGCTGAATGGACCAAAGTTAAAGAGCGGTGTCGTGCTCCCATGTACGGTCACGAACATCTGGAACCCTCCGCCTCCGCTATTGTAGTTTTGGGTTGCGTATGTGCTAACACTCTGGTAGGCAAGGCTGGTGACCGCAGCTGAGCATTGACCGGCACCCAAATCACAGGTGACGGGGTACGGGAGGATATAAACATCCACGGGGGTTTGTCCGTCGGGCGATGCGTGAATGACGCGGAAACTCACGCTGCCATTTGGCGGCTCAGTGTTGTTGTCGACTGGATTCAATACGGTGGGGGCGATGCTGCCGTTAAGAAATCCGGTCGCAACCAAAGTGTAGGACGACCCAGAGTTCAAGCTAACGGTTTGGCTTGCGAAGGCAACAGTGGTGCCGCCGGCTTGGAAGCCTTCGATCGTGTCACTCCCCGAAGGTACGCCTATATACGTTGACGCCGAAGCGGCATTAACCCCCACGGAGGAAAATTGCTTCGTTCCGTTAATGTCGATATCCAAGGAGCCGGCTTGCGAGATGGCATTGACAAAGCGGGCCTGCGCACTACTGGAACCACAACTGGCGGCGAAAGCGGCGAAGACGATCAAGGCGGCAATGGACAATGCAAGGGGCAGGGCTTTCAGTAAGCGAGACATAGTATTCTCCAAAAGGCAGTTTTGGTGGCGAGTAAGAACATGAGATGCAAGTATCGTAATCCTAGGTTTTACGGGTGTGTGTAAAATTTTGTATTGGTGAATCTAAGTTAACACGATTTTCCTCCAGGCGTTGGCCGTGAATCGGAAAGCTCAATCCAATTCATCGAGAGGTTCCGGGAGAAGCATGTTGGACGACAAACGTGCCCGTGTCGTGCGCTGCATTCGCGCTTTGCCGGCGGGGACGGTGTCGAGCTACGGAGCCCTGGCCAAGGCCGCGGGCTGGCCGGGAGCTGCGCGTCAGGTGGTGCGCATTCTGCAGCAGGTTGTGGGATTGCCATGGCATCGGGTGGTTGGGTCGGGCGGGGCGATCAAGCTCGGCGGAGAAAATGCCGCTGAACAGAAATTCCGCCTGCGCATGGAAGGTGTAACTTTTCGCGGGGCGCGCGTGGATATGAAACGGCACGAGTTTCACTTTCGCAGGGGGAGGCGTTGAATCATTGAGTCATTGAGGACCAACAACTCAATACCTCAATGACTCGATGATTCAATAGCCTGCCCCGGCAAATTTCCGTCCAGCAAGTCGTAGAGCCGGTTTGCTGGGCAGCGCAATCCGATATAGAAACTTCCGAAGAGAGCGTAGACGGCGCTGACGTGATCGAAGCGCATCTCGTAGATCAGCTTTTTGAAGACCAGGGGATCGTCGGCGAAGAGGTCGACGCCCCACTCCCAGTCGTCGAAACCGATGGAGCCGGTGATGATCTGCTTCACCTCTCCGGCATAGCGGCGTCCGACCAGACCGTGTTCGTTCATCTGGCGCTGGCGCTCTTCCATGGGGAGCGTGTACCAGTTCTTGTCTTCACCGCGGCGGCGATCCATGGGATAAAAACAGATGTACCGATTCGGCGGCATCGCCGGGAACAGGCGCGGCTTCATGGCCTCTTTCTGGCGCGCGATGGTCTCCTGGATCGCCTTTTTCCATTCTTCCGAATGTGGTTCGACGCCGCGTTCGGCGAGGGCTTTGTAGGTCTTCAGCGTCGACTCATACAGTCCCAATTCAATCACCGACAAATACGAAGTCGTGGGCTCCATGAAGTCATTGAGGCGAAGCCGCGCCAGATCGAGCTCCGCCTGATTGAGTAAGTCGAAGCTTTGGCGGAAGTGGACCAACATCAGGTCGCCTTTGTGTCCGAGCAGGGAGAACAGCGCGGACTGGCCCTCGGATTTGCCTTCCATCCCGGCCAGCACTTGGACGGCTTCGTTCGCGATCTCGCGACGGGCGCTCTCGGGGATGGAGCGCCAGGCGGTCCAGCGGAAGCGCATCATCTGGTGAAGGGTGGCGTAGCCTTCAATGGTCAGCGGCACGGCGGGGAGTTGGCCGACGGCGACCGGCAGAGTTTCAGGATGGGTTGGATTCATGAGATTTCCTTGTGGGCTATTGTAATCGCGCGCGTGGAACTCATGGGCTGTTGACGGAAAGTGTATACATACCATCTTGGTTTCTTATTGTCGCTTGCTAGGGCTTGAACCAAAGGCTTTACCACAGGAGGCACAGAGCAACACAGGGGAAACCCTACACGGCCCCGGTATCCTGAGCGGCACGGGGCGCGGATTGCTCCGGCGTGCACAGGTGTGCTACAAGCAAGCTATATGCGCAAATGGATGAGCGAGCGCTTGAAGCGCCGCAAGAAGACTGGAGATGGATCTACCTCTGCCAAGGAAGCAGCGAAGGCGCCAGAGCCCTTACAGCCTCGGTTTTATGATAATGAGCCTCCTGCGCCGCCTGCGGCTCCCGCCGAGGTTCCGGCAGTTGAATCGCGCCGACCCTCGAGACCGACACCCGCGCCCGAGTCTGCGTCTGAGGCCGTTGCGCCACCGGTCGCAGCGTCTTCGACTGAGCCTAGACCGCGAACAACTCGCCGTCGTCGCAGCCGCGGAGGTCGTGGCGGATCTCGTCAGCGGGCAGCAGCGGCTGCGCTCGCACCCGCGCCTGCGGCAGAGCCGTCCGCAGTTGAGCCGTCTGCCACGGAACCAGCGCTGGCCGGGCAGTTACCGGCTGATGCTGCGCCGACTCAGACGATTTCAGGCCAGACTTTACCGGGACAGACTATGCCGAGCGGGACTATGCCGGATCAGGTGGTGGCGAGCCAGGCCGCGCCCGCTGGAGTGGCGCCGGCTCCCACCCGCGCCAGCAAGGGAACGGTAGTTCTGGCGATCGGATTGCCGGGATCGGGCAAGAGTTCATGGTTCAAGCGGCACAACATTCATCCGCTCTCCAGCGATCTGCTCCGCGAACTTCTTTTCGATGACGCGCAGGAGCAGCGCTTTCAGGATCTGGTGTTTTCGAACCTGCGCTCGATGCTGAAGGCGCGGCTGATTGCGCGGCGTCCCATGAATTATGTGGATGCGACGAACCTTACTCCGCACGACCGCCATAGCTGGATCAAACTGGCCAAGGATTACGGCTACGACGTGCAGGGAGTGTTCTTCGATGTCCCGGTAGAAGTTTGCATGGAACGCCACCAGAGGCGTGGACGCGCCGTTCCAGAAGAGATCATGCGGAAGATGGCGGGCAAGCTGAAGGCTCCGACGTTTGATGAGGGATTCTCGAAGATCACGGTCGTGCGAGTGAAGCAGAAAGAGGCAGCGGCCGGATAGAGGCGACTGATTCTCAGCCCTTCAGGTACGGCAGCAGTTCTCGAAACGCGGGGGCGCCCGACGAGCGCAGCAGTTCGTAGATCATCATTTCGGTGGAAGAAAGAATGGCTCCGGCCGCACGCATCCGATCAAGTCCGATCCGCCAGTTTAATTCTGTCCTGGAGCTGACGGCATCTGACGCAACGTGCACCAGATAGCCTTCCCGCAGCGCTCCCAGTGCGGTTTGCATCACGCAAATGTGGGTTTCCATGCCGCACAGCAACGCGGTCGTCCGCTGACCGGGCAAGCGCTTCAGCAAGGAGCAGAACACATCGCTGCCGAAGCAGGAGAAGGTCAGTTTGTCGATGGGCGGATTGTCCGGCAGCAGGGACGCAATGTCGGGCACGGTGTTACCCAGGCCCTTTGCGTATTGCACTGTCACCAGCGCCGGAATCTTGAGGATGCCAGCCAGGCGAATCAGCAGTTGCACATTTCGCACCAGCCGTTCTTTTTCCCAGATCGGCGGCAGCAATTTTTCCTGCATGTCGACCACGATGAGTGCGCAGTGCTCGGCCTCCAGTGGACGCCGCGCCATTTCGGCGTAATCGGTGTCGGGTGGCATGGTTTCCGAAAAAGCTCCTGGAAGCGTTTCGCTGCTGGGCATGGCAACTCCTTTGGACCGCTGCCAGAGATTCTAACTCGGGTCTCATCACTTACGCCGCCAATCGACGGCGCCAAGCGGTTTTGCGGGTGCGGCGAAATGGTTTAGAATCGCGATATAGCCCGGTCGTTCAACGGTAGGACTGCAGCCTCTGGAGCTGCGTATCGGGGTTCGAATCCCTGCCGGGCTGCCAACCTTTTCACCATGAGAATTCATTCTGCTATGACCTGCGGGGGGCTGTCGCTTCATCAGTTCAAACTTAATTCAGTGGCGCAGCGGACGGATCGGTCAGGGCGATTAGTTTTCCGGGCGGATAGTCTTCTGGGGTGAGAGGAGTGTCAGGTTCGGGATTGACGATGGTCAGCAGATCGCCGCTAAGAATTCCCCGAATGACGAGGCAGTCACCTTCGATGGCGACAACTCGGTATTGCTCGTCGAAGATTGACATCCTGTGCTCCGATGCAAAGTTTTGATGCGCAATTTGATACTGACGATGCCTTGCTGTGGCGGGACAGTTCACGGGACGAACCACTCTTAGGAACAGTGGAACAAGGCTGCAGCAGAGGATATCCCCGCCCTGGGCTATGCGGTCGTACTCCGGCTCGCGTCGATCGCTTTGGTTGAGTCCCACAGCGTGGGCGGAAAGTTGCGAGTGACGCCTGGTTCAGTTGCCATGCTTTGCCGATGGCCGCACGTCAGGCAGATCGCTCCTACTGCCCGGCTGTCGGTTTCTTTCGATATTTCATTCTCGCGCACCGCGATCGAGCCCGCCACGACCGGGCCCGCGCATTCGTCACACAAGTAAGCGGAGAGGTGCAGATACTGCCTTTTCATTGGGTCCTCCAAACTTAAGCGACGGCTCTACGCTATACGTCGGCCGCTCACCAGCTTAATGACCAACATCACCAGAGCAACCACCAGCAGCAAATGAATCAGACTGCCGGCGACGTGGAAGCTGAAACCGAGAAGCCACAGAATCACAAGCACAACGAAGATTGTCCAAAGCATGTCGATCTCCTTCACGCAATTGAGGGTCTGCAAAATTCAGCCGGCCGGAGCGAGCGATTTCCCGCACTCCAGGCAAGACGTCTTGGACCGCGAGGTTATTAAGCCGCAGAACGGACACATCCTTTGCGATGCATAACCGCGAACCGGCGGCGTAACGGAAGCAAACCACTTCGAAGCGGACGCGGTAATTCTGGTGAGTCGTCTGCGAAAACGCTCGCGCAACTGACGAAAAGCGCGTTCCATGCAATAAGGATGACACGAGGAAGGCCAGTTATTCTGAGCAAGATTGCTCACATCCGGCAGGTGGTCAGTTCTCAGGTGTCAGGTCTAATGTGTCAGGGAGAGCATCCGGGTTTCCTGAGACTGAGACTGACGCCCTAGCCTTTGGCCAAAGTGAGCAATGTAGACCAGCTTTCCTGCCGCTGGTTGTGCGATTATGACGATTGAGTCGAGCACTTCCTCTCTCTCTTTCAGGTTCTCTGAGCTAAGTCAGTTCATCTGAAGTCGTTTCCTCTTAGTTTCGCAGATCCCAAAGGAACAATTCATGAAAAAGATAATGTCGCTGCTATTGATGAGTTTGATCGGTATGGTTGGAACCATGGCGTGGGCAGGATCGGCGCGTGAGGACTCGGTCGACCGCATGCAAAAATCGGTGGACGTTCTGCACGCCATCATGTCGACGCCCGACAAAGGCATCCCGGAAGAAGTGTTAAGCGGCGCAAAGTGCATCCTGGTAGTTCCCGACCTGATCAAAGGTGGCTTCATCTTTGGCGGCAAACACGGTCGAGGTGTTGCTACGTGCCGCACAGCTGATGGGTGGAGCGCTCCTGCCTTTGTTTCGGTTGGCGGTGGGAGTTGGGGGTTACAGATCGGCGTTGAAGACGTGGACTTGGTCATGCTGATCATGAACGACCGGGGTTTGCAGCACCTGCTCTCCAGCAAGTTCGAACTGACCGGTGAAGGATCGGTTGCGGCAGGCCCGGTTGGCCGGCACGCTTCCGCTGGAACCGACTGGCTACTGAATACCGAAGTCCTGACCTACTCGCGCTCGAAAGGCGTGTTCGCCGGCCTGACGTTGGAAGGTGCGGTGGTGGAGCAGGATAACGACTCGACGCGCGCCATTTATGGCAAGCACATGAACTTCCGCAACATCCTTTCGGGCAAGGCTGCAACTCCCGTAAGCGGCAACGCCTTTGTAAAGGCTGTGTCCGAGGCGGGCCAACAGGCACACATCGCAGAAGCCAGAGAGGACAACAAGTAGGCTGATAGGCCCCTAGGAAGCATGATTTCCGCTGACCGGAACCGGGCACTGGTTCCGGTCAGTTCTATTTGACCAGAAAGATGTTGGCATACTTGACAATGGCAGCCTACAAGCCTAATATTGATCTTGAGCAAGCACTTAATTGTTATCCTTATCTCTTTCATTTCCTCTGAGTTAGCCTGTCTGAACAGTGTCTCCTCTTTGATTGCTCGGAGGAGTCTGAGTTACGATACTGCCAGTCCGCTGGGGATATTTTCGACTGCAAACCCAAGCTGATCAAGGTCCATGCGGCAGCGATAAGACAGATCGAAGAACACAGATCGAAAACCGGGAAGGGAACCATGAAAAATATCAAGTTTGTTGTAAAAGTCAACCGCGGCGGTGCTCACGCTCCTCAATACGTGCTGCGGATCGATCGGCTTCCCATCCAGACGACGACTGACCGCAAACTGGCCCTGGTGATGGGGAGATTTACGGCGGAAGACGCGGTCAAGTCGATGCAGAATTCCCACTGCAGCCCAGAGTTGGTATCCGTGCGGGTTAGCGCCTAGCATTCTCGGTTGCGCTGGGTGCTTCTTATTTTGACCCACTTTCATTGACCCGGACTACACACGCCAATGCGCTCCTCCCGAGTGTGTCGTCGCTGTGCGGTCTATCCAAAGCGGTTGCAATCGGAGCCGTTGGAATCGGAGTCATCGCCTTCAGTTGGTCTAGTTCCGTCTGCAGGTTCTTCGAATCGGTGCGGGTCCTAATTTCGTAGCGATCTTTTTTATGTCGAACCTCCTCGCGTCCTTCATTCAGCTCGTGGAGGCAGCAGCGGCGCAGCAAAAGACGGTCAATATTGACCAGTTGTTTCCGGATATCTGTGCCATAGTAGATGGAGGATTAAGTCTGGGGACGCTGCGTCTGAGCGGCCTATTCTTTCTCTTTAGAACGAGTCTTGGAACGAGACTTTGACTGGGGCTATGCAAAAACGTAAATGTTCGGACTGCGGTGGGGAGCTGGTTCTGGCGGTGCGTGCGAGCCAACCCCAGAGTACAAATGACGGGCCAAGCCTGGTGACCAGCGCGTTTACAAGCTGGAGATGCGGGACTTGCGGCTCGGCCTTTACGGCAGCACAGCTTCGCGAAGACAAGCGCGAACGGTCAAAGACGGAACACGCGTGAGTGTTTGGCTTGTTGCGGAAGAGCGGCGCAGTCTCACCTCAGCAGCTAAAAGCAGCTAAAGCCAACCTGAAAACAAGCTTACCTGTCGCAACGGAGAGCCGCTGCGCCACCCGCAATCAAGGCAACGCTGACTTTTTCAGCGGTTTCTGCAGCCTGTTAAGACGTTAGTCTCCCGAGGGCATCAGTTCGTCCGATGCCTCCCAGCAAGGGGACAGCAGCGATGGATCGGACAGCAATGCATCGGTCAGCAAGGGATCGAATGACGGATCCGTCATAGTCATAGTAGTCGTGATGCCGTGGCCATGTCCCGTTTGCACAGTTGTGTCGTCGGTGAACTGCGCTTCCTCCGTTGAGCCTTCGAGCGCCATGGTGGACGTGGTGCCGCTGGTGATTACCTGCTGCACCGCATCGAAGTATCCGGTTCCGACGAAGCGCTGGTGCTTCACGGCTTCATAGCCGACCTGCTGCTCGCGCAGGAATTCCTTTTCCTGCAGACGCGAGTAAGCGGTCATGCCAGCCTGCTTGTAGCCGCGGGCGAGTTCGAACATGGCCAGGTTGAGCGCGTGGAACCCCGCCAGCGTGATGAACTGGAACTTGTATCCCATGCGGCCAAGCTCGTGCTGGAAGGCGGCGATGGTGGCGTCGTCCAGATTCTTCTTCCAGTTGAATGAGGGCGAGCAGTTATAAGCCAGCAACTTGCCGGGATAGACCTTATGAATGGCCTCGGCGAATTCGCGGGCTTCCTCGAGATCGGGTTTGGAGGTTTCACACCAGAGAATGTCGGCATAGGGGGCATAGGCAAGGCCGCGGGCGATGGCGGACTTTAAACCGCTCTTAATGTGGTAGAAGCCTTCGACGGTGCGCTGGCGGGTCACGAATTCGCGGTCGCGCGGGTCGATGTCGCTGGTCAGAAGCGTGGCGCTGTCGGCGTCGGTGCGAGCCATGATCAAGGTCGGAACGCCCATCACATCGGCAGCGAGCCGGGCTGCGACCAGTTTCTGGATCGCTTCGGTGGTCGGCACCAGCACTTTGCCACCCAGGTGGCCGCACTTCTTGGCGGATGAAAGCTGGTCCTCAAAATGAACGCAGGCGGCGCCCGCTTCGATCATAGCCTTCATTAGTTCGAAGGCATTGAGGTTGCCGCCGAAGCCAGCTTCGGCGTCGGCGATGAGCGGTGGGAACCAGTTGACGCCGTTCAGACCTTCGGCGTGGTGGATCTGGTCTGCGCGCATCAGGGCCTGATTGACACGGCGCACGAGATTGGGCACGCTGTCGGCGGGATAGAGACTTTGGTCGGGGTACATCTGGCCGGCGTTGTTGGCGTCGGCGGCGACCTGCCAGCCGCTTATATAGATGGCCTTCAATCCAGCCTTGACTTGCTGGACGGCCTGGTTGCCAGTCATGGCGCCGAGCGCGGGGATGAACGGTTCGGCTTTGTCATGCAGCAGGCTCCAGAGGCGTTCCGCGCCGTGGCGGGCGATGGTGTGTTCGATCTGGAACGAGCCTCGAAGGCGGTTCACATCGCTTTGGGTGTACGGACGCGCGATACCACGCCATCGAGGGCTGCTCTGCCAGTTGTTGCCTTGCCCGTTGCTGCCGTGCCGGTTGGAGGTCGAAAGCATCATTTGTGTATCCCCGTTCAGAAGTTTGCGTCCAGGTGCAGTAGAACGCGAAGTACGCCTCCTGACAAACGGCGCTGTCCGCCGGGAGCCAGTGGGTCAAAATGACCTAGTGGGTGGGATGCAGGTCTGCAAACGGCGCGGCGAACGACTATGATGTTGACCTATGAACCCGACTATTGTTGAGAAGAACTCCGTTGAGAGCCCGGCGCTGACCCAGAAGCAGATTGAGGCTGGCATTCTTACAGCGGAAGCCCAGGCATTCCTGTTGAAACTTGCGGCTCGCTTCGAGTCCCGGCGGCAGGAACTGCTGGCGCGGAGGCGAACCGTGCAGCAGGAAATCGATCACGGCATTTCTCCGCATTTTCTGCCGGAGACGGCTGAGATCCGCCAACGCGAGTGGAAAGTGGCGCCGATCCCGAAGGACTTGCTCGATCGCCGCGTGGAAATTACCGGGCCGGTCGATCGCAAGATGATTATCAACGCGTTGAACTCCGGGGCCAGCGTTTTCATGGCTGATTTCGAGGACTCCAATTCGCCCACCTGGAGCAATAATATTGAAGGCCAGCACAACCTGCGGGACGCGATTCGTGGGACGATCCTGTACGTGAGTCCTGAGGGAAAACAATACCAGCTTGGATCCAATCTAGCCACGCTGATGGTGCGGCCGCGGGGATGGCACCTGGACGAAAAGCACTTTCTGGTTGAGGGGAAGCCGATTTCCGGTGCGCTGTTTGATTTTGGTCTGTTCTTTTTTCACAATGCTGCCGCCTTGCTGAACAAGGGCACCGGCCCTTACTTCTACCTGCCGAAGCTGGAGAATCATGTGGAAGCGCGGCTGTGGAACGACGTGTTTTGTTTTGCGCAGGACGAACTGAAGATCCCGCGCGGATCGATTCGCGCCACCGTCCTGATCGAAACCATTCTGGCGGCGTTTGAAATGGACGAGATCCTTTACGAATTGCGCGACCATTCGGCGGGACTGAACTGCGGACGCTGGGACTACATTTTCAGCTACATCAAGAAGTTTCAGGCGCATCCTGAATTCGTTCTGCCGGATCGATCGCTGGTCACGATGGAGACGCATTTCCTGAGCTCCTACGTCGAATTGCTGGTTCAAATCTGCCACCGGCGCGGCATCCATGCGATGGGGGGAATGGCAGCGCAGATTCCGATACGGAACGATGCGGCGGCCAACGAACAGGCGCTGGAGAAAGTGCGGCGCGACAAACTTCGTGAGGTGAAGGCCGGCCATGACGGGACATGGGTTGCACATCCGGGACTGGTGCCGGTGGCAAAAGAGATTTTCGATAAGTACATGCCGGAACCGAATCAGATTTCTTCGGATAAGAAATCGACTGAGCGTGCCAGCCGGACAGTGCAGGCGAAAGATCTGCTTGACGTTCCCACAGGCGATATTACCGACGAAGGATTGCGTTGGAACATCGACGTTGGGCTGCAGTACCTGCATTCATGGCTGCAGGGATCGGGTTGCGTTCCAATCTATAACCTGATGGAGGATGCGGCGACCTGTGAAATCTGCCGCGCCCAGGTGTGGCAATGGGTCAAGCACGGCGCGCACCTCAAAGATGGCAGGCTGGTGACGGCAGACATGGTGAAGGAGATTATCCACCAGCGGGCAGGGGAATTGGGCGTCGGTTTGGGTAACGATGAGAAGTTGCGCCAAGCGGCTCGAGTTCTCGAAGACCTGACGACGAGTACGGAGTTTGCGGAATTTCTGACGCTTGCCAGTTACGATTTATTGGACTAGAACGTCAATTGATGGTGATGCACGGACGCAGAGGTACTGCCGGCAACCCCCCGATTCACCTTGTGCCGATTGAACTAGCCTTCCTCTCGCAGTTACGGGAACATGTTGCCGCGCGTGAAATCGAGCGCGGGATTGCCTGTCTGCGATCGCACCAGAATCTGATCGCCAAGCTCGATCCCTCCCAAGAAAATGCCGCTCGCCTGCTGGCGCAGCTCGCGATCTGGAGCGATATTGGATTCAGCGGGCCGCCGCTCAAAGAACTTCTGCAACACTTCGAACGCATGGACACGGGATTGCGATCGAAGCTCTCGATCGTCGACTACATCTGCCTGCGCATGGCCGAGGGAATGGCGGCGATGGCGGAAGAGGCGATGGAAATGGCGATCGGCCATTTTGACTTCGTCCTGAGCTTGGGGGAAGAGCTGGACGACCGGTTTCTGCTCGCCATTGTTTATTTCTGGAAGGGCCGCTGCCTGCGGAGACGAGGCGAGTACGACGAAGCCCTGATCTACACCGTGAAGGGAAAGGATCTGGCGGTTGGGTTAGGGCATCCGCGAATGGCGGCGGTGATGCAGGTGCTCGAAGGCTGGCTCTATTTTCAGCAGGGCAGATGGAAAGAAGCCGTGCGCATCTCGCAGGCGGCGGAAAACGCGCTGCGCGAGACCGACGACTATGTGACGCTCGGCAACATTCAATCCTTCTACGGACGCATGGCGCGCCGGGAAGGCCGCTTCGATAAAGCGATCGAGTTTTTCGAGAGCGCGATTCGCTACTATGGCAAGCGGGATCCGCGGCATGCAAACCTGGCGCGATCGCTGGCCAATATGGCACTTGCCAAGCGCGGAATCGCTCTTCAGTTGCAGAAAAGAATCGACCGCGACGCCCAGCGGCGGCGAAAGACCTCGGCCGGGGGTGATGTTCGCGGTGTCGATCTTCAGAACAAAGATTCGCGCAAGCATGACTATCGCGGCCGCCTAATTCAGCTTCGCCGCGAAGCGATCGAGCACTTGGAGGCCGCCCGCGCCATTTACCAGTTGCGCCCAAGCCATCACGGAGCCGGCACAGTTTACCTGAATGCCGCGTACATCCACCTCGATGGTGGGGATTTTCAGCGGGCCGAGACAGAAGCGGCCTCGGCGTATGAGCTCGGGGAAGAGAAGCAGGACTACATTCTGATGGGCCGGGCGCGCATTCTGGAGTGCATGATTGAGAATGCGAAGGTGGAAGAAGAGATCGGTGAGGCTGCCGATCCGGGAAGCCATGCGCGCCGCGCCTTCGAGTTCAGTCAAGAGGCGATTGATCTCGCGAAGCATACCCAGCATCATCTGTTGCTCGCCAACGCGCATCTGTGGCAGGGATTGACGCAGTGCAATTCGTTTTTTGACAATCCGGAAGCGGCTCGCGAATCATATGACCTGGCGCGGGCGTCGTGCGGGACAAATCAACCGGACAACAACATGTGGCAGGATCTACAGACGTTGGGCGCGAAAATTCTGCGCAAGGGAAGCGTGCATCCGGCGCTGAAAGCGTGGTCGCAGGGTGCGGTGGGCGAGAAGACGTTCCGGCAAATCAGCGAAGAGTTTGCCGAGATTGTGATCGCCCGGGTCTGGGAACGCGAAGGCCGAAAAGTGTCCCGAGTGGCGGCCCGGCTTTCGATTTCTCCCAAGAAAGTGCGTCGCATCCTGGCGCGGGTGGGACGGCGAAAGCCGCACCCGCGCTAGCGGAAAGCGGTGTTGATGGATAGTGGGTCAGTTGCCGGTCTCGCGGACCATGATGGAGTCTAGAGAAATTGTTGGAATTTCTGGAGGCACATGAAGAACTACATGGGCGTGGGAGTAGCTATCGGCATCGCCGTGGGAGCTGGGCTCGGAGTAGCACTACATAACATCCCTTTCGGCGTCGGCATCGGAATAGCCTTGGGCGTAGTCTTCGGGCTAGTCATGAAGCGACGGAAATAGAATTCACACTGAGCCACTAATTGCGGCTTGTATCCCTTGAATCTTGACTATACACTAGTAATATAGTAGAGTTAATCGTGTTAAATGGCGCCGGGCAGGTTGATGCCGTGGCGACGCAGAAATCGAAAGAATCGACGGGCAAATCTGAGAATCGAAAATCTATGAAAATCGCAAGAGATGTAACGGAACTGATCGGCCACACGCCGCTGGTGCGACTGAACCGGGTTACGGAGGGCGCGGTCGCCGAAGTCGTGGCGAAACTGGAGAGCCAGAATCCTCTGGGCAGTGTGAAAGACCGCATCGGCGTGAGCATGATTGCCGACGCCGAGCGTGCCGGCCGGATTCGTCCCGGAAAAACCGTTCTGATTGAGCCGACCAGCGGCAACACCGGAATCGCTCTCGCCTTTGTGGCGGCCGTGAAGGGGTACAAGCTCATCCTTACCATGCCCGAAACCATGAGCCTGGAGCGGCGCGTGCTACTGCTGGCTTTGGGCGCCGAGATCGTTCTTACGCCGGGTCCGCGGGGAATGAAGGGAGCGGTTCTGAAAGCCGAAGAACTGCTGGCCAGCACCGCAGACGGCTACATGCTGCAGCAATTCGACAACCCGGCCAATCCGAAGATCCACTACGAGACTACTGGTCCCGAGATTTGGGAGGAGACGGACGGGCGCGTCGATTTTCTGATTTCCGGGGTCGGCACGGGGGGCACCATTACTGGTGTCTCCGAATACATCAAGCCGAAGAAGCCGTCGTTCAAGGCCGTGGCCGTGGAGCCAACGGATAGTCCGGTGCTCTCTGGCGGAAAACCAGCACCGCACAAGATTCAAGGCATCGGCGCCGGTTTTGTTCCGAGCATTCTGCGGAGGGATTTCGTTGACGAAGTGATTACCGTGAGCAACGAAGACTCCATCAACATGGCGCGGCGGCTTCCGCTCGAAGAAGGACTGCTGGTAGGCATCTCTTCGGGAGCGGCGGTGGTCGCGGCTTTGCAGGTGGCGCGCCGTCCTGAAAATGTCGGGAAATTGATTGTTGTGGTTCTACCGTCGTTCGGCGAGCGCTACTTGAGTAGTATCCTCTTCGAAGGACTCCGGAACCAAGCGTTGCAGATTCCAACGTCGCAAGTTCCGGCCTGATCCTTAAACCGGTCCTCGTAATCTTGGACCCATAATCTTGGACCCATGCCGCATCTGTTGTCGCTAATTCGCGAGGACGTTACCACGGTGCTGGAGCGCGATCCCGCGGCGAAGTCGCGCCTGGAAATTTATCTCTGCTACTCCGGTCTGCATGCGGTGTGGTTCTATCGCATGAATCACTGGTTGTGGAACCACGGTTTCTTTCTCGTGGCGCGCTGGTTGTCGCAGGTCGCGCGCCTTCTCACCGGCATCGAAATCCATCCCGGAGCGCAGATCGGCCGGCGTTTGTTCATCGATCATGGTATGGGCGTGGTAATTGGCGAGACTGCTATTGTCGGCGAGGACGTTACGCTCTATCAGGGTGTGACGCTCGGTGGAACGGGCAAGGAGCACGGGAAGCGGCACCCGACGCTTCTCGACAACGTGGTGGTTGGCGGAGGCGCGAAAATCTTGGGCAACATCACGGTGGGGAGCAATTGCCGAATTGGCGCGGGATCGGTCGTGCTGCGCAACGTGCCCGACGATTCCACCGTGGTGGGCGTGCCGGGACACATCATTTTTCGGGAAGGCAAGCGAGTGGTGATCACCGATCCCAAGCAAATTAACGATCCGCTTTCGGAGGCCTTGGCCGCGGTTGCGTCCGAGGTGAACAGGTTAGCGGAACGAGTGCATCAACTAGAGGGCACGGGCGGAAGTGAGCCGCTGTCTGCATCGTTGCAGCGGATCATGGAAGATATCGACTATCAGATCTAGTGGAACGACGTCTCGCCCGTCTGGCAGTTCGGTGGCCGGGCGGGGACGCCCGGCGCTCTATCGGGTCTTCTTTTTCAGCACGGCAAGTGTCACCAACGTAACTCCCCTATCGCCTCAACCCAAGTATGATTGACTGACGTTTTTTGGGTCGAGATCTTCTACGGATGAAATACGGCTTCGTAATCGATCACCGCAAGTGCATCGGATGCCACGCCTGCACGGTGGCGTGCAAAACCGAGAACCAGGTGCCGGTGGGCGTGAATCGGACCTGGGTCAAGTACGTCGAGAAAGGCGTTTTCCCCAACACGCGCCGCGTATTTCAGGTTACGCGCTGCAACCATTGCGAGAAGCCTCCCTGCGTCACCATCTGTCCGGTGACCGCGATGTACCAGCGCAAGGACGGGATTGTCGATTTCAACTCCGACCGCTGCATTGGCTGCAAGGCTTGCATGCAGGCCTGTCCGTACGATGCGATTTATATGGACCCGGACGATGGCACGGCCACCAAGTGCCATTTCTGCGCGCATCGCACCGAAGTTGGATTGGAACCCGCGTGCGTGATCGTATGCCCGGAACACGCCATCATTGCTGGAGATCTGAGCGATGCTGCGAGCGAAGCGGCGCAACTGGTGGCGCGGGAGTCCGTGCGCGTGCGCAAGCCCGAGCAGGGAACTCAGCCCAAGCTCTACTACATCGATGGCGATGAGAGCGCGATCGTGCCGACGGCGGCACGTCATGAGTCGATTTATATGTGGTCGCAGCGCAATGCGGCCGTGTTTGGCGGCGGTGCTGCTTATACGCTCGATAGTCCTTTGCTGCAGAAGGATGCACTGGCGGCTTATGACGTTTCCCATGCGCGTCCGTGGGGATGGCAGGTGCCAGCTTATTGTTGGACCAAATCCATCGGCGCGGGCGCGCTTGCTGTGCCGGCGATCGCGATGGCGCTGGGAAGATTGTCGGGTAACCGGGTCAGGGATATTGCGCTCGCGAGCGTCGCGCTGCTGTTCACGGCGCTAACCACGGTGCTGCTGGTTTGGGATCTCGATCACAAGGAACGATTCCTCAGGGTGGTGTTCACGCCACAAAGCAAATCGTGGTTGGCGCGCGGTGCGTTCATTCTGATTGCATACAGTGGGTTGTGTGGCGTGTTCTGGTTGGCGGCGGTGTTGGCATTTTCTGTCGGCACTTCGATCCTGTTGTGGCCCACAGTGCTGGTGGGATTCTGCGCAGCCGCCTACACCGCGTTTCTCTTCGGACAATGCGAAGGTCGCGACCTGTGGCAAACGCCGCTCCTGCCGGCACATTTGATCGTTCAAGCATTGCTCTGTGGATCGGCGGTGCTGGCGCTGCTTCCGGATGCCATCGGCGGATCGGCGCAGGTTTTGTCATTCGCTATTCCCACGCTAGTCATCAGCTTGGGATTGCATTTGCTCATGCTGCTCGGCGAGGTTGCGATGCCTCACACTACCGACAACGCGCGCTACGGGGCTCGACTGATGACGCACGGACCGTTCGCACGCGCATTTTGGGGCGGGGCAGTTGGGGTGGGTGGAGTCATTCCGATATTGCTCTTGCTAGTGGGTTCTTTCGGTGCGTCCAGCCGCATCGCAGCCGGACTGGCCAGCGTGCTGGCTCTAGCTGGACTGCTGATTTTTGAATGGTGCTTTGTGATGGCGGGGCAGAGCGTGCCGAATAGCTAGTTTGGAAAGCATTATGGAGATTCAGCAATGACCGATTTCAAGCGCGACGGCAGCCATCTTTCGTATTGTCCGCCGGTTGAGAAATGGGACGATTGGGTCGAGTACGATGCCGAAGCCTGGCCACGTCGCGTAGAAAAGCACTACCAGCTTGTTCCCACCATTTGCTTCAACTGCGAATCGGCCTGCGGACTTCTCGCCTATGTCGATAAGAAAACGGGACAAGTTACGAAGTTTGAAGGTAACCCGAAGCATCCGGCCAGCCGCGGACGCCTTTGTGCGAAAGGGCCGGCCACGATCACGCAGATTCACGATCCAGATCGCATCCTTTATCCGATGAAGCGCTCCGGGCCGCGCGGCGGTGGGAAATGGACCCGAACTTCGTGGGGCGAAGTATTGGAGACCTTTGGTGCGCGCATCCGCAAAGCGTTTCAGGAAAATCGCGGCGAGGAAGTCATGTACCACGTGGGCCGTCCGGGCCATGACTTCATCATGGAGCGCACCCTGCAGGCCTGGGGCATTGATGGCCACAACTCGCACACGAATGTGTGCTCGTCTTCGGCGCGGCTTGGCTATCTGCTTTGGCACTATGCCGACCGTCCTTCGCCCGACCACGCGAACGCGCGCTTCATTCTGCTGCTCTCCGCGCATCTTGAGTCCGGCCACTATTTCAATCCTCATGCGCAGCGCATCATCGAAGGGAAAATGGCCGGAGCAAAGCTCGCCGTCATGGACCCGCGGCTTTCGAATACGGCGAGCATGGCGGATTACTGGATGCCGAGCTATCCAGGCACCGAAGCGGCGGTGCTGCTGGCGATGGCGATGGTAATCCTTGGCGAAAATCGATTCGATGCCAACTTCGTGAAGACCTGGACGAACTGGGAAGAACTTGAAGTCGATGGCTTTTCCGCCAAGGGGCAAAGTTTCGAAGCCCTGATCGGCGCGCTGAAGCGGCACTACGCGAGGTTCACTCCCGAGTTTGCGGAAAAGGAAAGTGGAGTGAAGGCGGAGGTCATCGTCAAGACCGCCCGCGAGATTGCGACCGCCGGAAGCCGCTTCGCATCGCATCTGTGGCGGGGCAGCGCCTCCGGCAATTTGGGCGGATGGCAATCGACACGCGCATTGATGCTGCTCCATGTGCTGACCGGTTCGGTGGGAACTCCCGGCGGACACAATCTGAATGCGTGGAACAAATTCGTGCCGCGTCCGTTCAAGAATCCACCGCCGCAGAAACGATGGAATGAACTGCTCTATCCGCAGGAATGGCCGCTGTGCACTCATGAAATGTCGCCCTTGCTCCCGCACTTTCTCAAGGAAGGCCGCGGCCGCATCGAAGCTTATTTCACTCGCGTATTCAATCCCGTTTGGACTTATCCCGATGGATTTTCCTGGATCGAAATGCTGCGCGACGAAGAGAAGGTCGGCCTGCATGCCGCGTTGACGCCGACTTGGAGCGAGACGGCGTGGTTTGCGGATTATGTTTTGCCGATGGGCTTCAGCTCGGAGCGTCACGACCTGATGAGCCAGGAGTCTTACGCCGGAAAGTGGATCGGCTTTCGCCAGCCGGTGGTGCGCGTTCTGCAGGAACGGGAAGGGAAGAAGTTCGACTACACCTATCAGGCGAATCCGGGAGAAGTTTGGGAAGAGGATGAGTTCTGGACCAACCTCTCTTGGGCGATCGATCCCGACGGTTCGATGGGAATTCGGCAGTGGTTTGAATCTCCGTATCGTCCCGGACAGAAGCTGACAGTTGACGAATACTATGGATGGATTTTTGAAAATTCCGTTCCAGGATTGCCAGAGGCCGCTGCAAAAGAGGGCTTGAAGCCGCTTGAATATATGCGCAAGTACGGCGCGTATGAAGTGACCACTGACGTCTACAAGCTGAACGAGAAGCCGGTGACTCCGGCCGATCTATCGGGATCGAAAGTCGAAGCGAGTGGTGTGGTCACCAAGGATGGCAAAGCAGTCGGCGTAATGATCAATGGCGAAGCGGTTGTCGGCTACAACACGCCTTCGCGAAAACTGGAGTTGTTTTCGAAAACCATGGCCGATTGGAAGTGGCCGGAGTTCGCGCTTCCGGAATATTATCGCAGCCACATTCATCGGGCAGCGCAAGCGGCGTCCATGGGAACGCCCGCGGAAGATTTCGATCCAGAGTTCGACCCACGATACATGCCGCTCGTGGAATGGCCCAAGGATTCGAACGGCGAGGTGTACACGCTGTTGCCGATTTTCCGATTGCCGCATCTTATTCACACACGGTCGGGGAACTCGAAATTTCTTTACGAGATCGCACATAAGAATCCGCTCTGGTTGAATCCGGCGGACGCTAAGAGGCTCGGTGACATTCGTACTGGCGATTTGCTCAAAGTGCACACTGAAATCGGCTTCTTCGTATTGCATGCATGGATCACCGAGGGGCTGGCGCCGGGAGTGGTCGCCTGCTCTCACCATATGGGACGCTGGCGCCTGAATAAAGAGGATCAGATCGAACGCATGTCGAGCGCTTGGGTCGACCTGCAAGAAGTTGGCAAGGGGCAATGGAAGATGCGCCAGATCTCGGGAGTGGAACGCTATGAAACGTCTGATCCCGACACGCAGCGAGTCTGGTGGAGCGATGCTGGCGTGCACCAGAACCTTACTTTTCCTGTGCATCCCGACCCCATCACCGGCATGCACTGCTGGCACCAGATGGTGCGCGTGGAGCGGGCTGGCGCCGACGACCGCTACGGCGACATCTTCGTCGATACCAATCTTTCCTTTGCGGTATATCAACGGTGGAAGGCGCTCACTCGTCCCGCGCCGGGGCCTGGGGGGCTGCGCCGTCCGTTGTGGATACCGCGGGTCGTGCGGCCTGAGGAAGCGGCGTTTTATATGAAGACCTAACGTGGCGTTGTAAAATGACAACATGCCGTTGCAACCAGGAAATCCGACATTCAACAAGAAACGCACCCCGCCTCCGGACGAGACGTTTGAAGAAGCGGCCTATCTGAAAGCGCTGGGAGAAAAGCAGAAGGTCGTGAGCCTGAAGCTGGCCGATGGCGAAGTGGTCCGCGGCTGGATTGAGTACTACGACAAGAACATGGTGCGCGTGACGCGCGAAGATGGTCCGAATTTGTTCATCTTCAAGCATGAGATTGTTTATATCGCGGAAGACAGTAAGAAAAAGTAACCGGTAAGTCAGCTCTCAGTTCCCGGTTGTCAGTTCTCAGAGATCCAGCGCCCAGCCGTGGAAGCGAAGGCCTAGACATCGAATGACATCCCATCAATCTTTGGATTTGATTTCTCCTATGCAGGCTATGGCGCGCGAAGCGGGCAGCCTGCTGATGGACCACTTTCGGCAGCACGTTAAGATTGAATATAAGGGCGACGTGGACCTGGTTACCGTGGCCGACCGAGAATCGGAAGCGCTGATCCTGGCGCGCATTCGCAAGCAGTTTCCGACTCATGACGTGATGGGTGAAGAGGGAACACGCATTGAAACTGGCGGGGAGTACAAGTGGTATGTCGATCCGCTCGATGGCACAACGAACTTTGCGCACGGCTATCCGGTGTTTTGCGTTTCGCTTGCGGTCGAAGGCCGGGGACATCGGATCGCGGGCGTGGTTTATGATCCGACGCGCGACGAGATGTTCGCCGCTGAACTCGGCAGTGGCGCGCGGCTGAACGACAAAGCAATCCGTGTTTCGGCCACCGCGAATCTGGGAGAGTGCTTGATCGCCACAGGTTTCCCGAGCCACAAACGGCATAAGAACCCGAATATTTATTTCTATCACCAGCTCACGCTGCGTACCCACGGAGTGAGACGGGCGGGATCGGCCGCGCTTGATCTGTGCAATGTTGCCTCGGGCCGGTTTGACGGTTTCTGGGAATTTAATCTCAATCCATGGGACACGGCGGCGGGAGTGCTCGTCGTCGAAGAAGCGGGCGGGAAGGTCACGGACTTTTCGGGCGGCCCATTCCAGATCGCAAGCCGCGAAACGCTGGCGTCGAATGGACTGGTGCACGACGCGCTCTTGGACGAATTCCGGGAAATCTTCGCGGGGCGAGGGCTAGAAGAGCTGCCGAGCCCGGTCAACTACGCGAACGATCGTACACGCTAAGCGTGGTACGCGCTAACGAACCCAGAAAGTTTCAGCGACTCGCGCAGCGACAGTCTTCGAGAGAATCACGGCCATCAGGTTCATCGTGGTCGAAACATTGATGCCGTAGCGTTCCCCACCGCGCACAATCGGACCGCCGATCGCGTCCAACTCAAGCTCCCGGCGGGCGGCGAGGTCTTTCTGCATGGAGCTGCGCATTTCCGGCGGCGCGCTGTCGAAAACCGCCTGAATCTGCGGCGCGTCAACTTGCGCACCGCTTGCCTTGGCTACGGCACATGCTTCGGCGAGCGCGAGACTCAGTTTCTGTTTCCACCCAGCGTCCGCAGAAAACTCTCCCACGCTCATGCCGGATGCAGATGACACTAGCGCCAACGGTGCCAGGAAACACAGCTTGCTCCACAGCAAAGTCTGCTCGTTCTGAATGAATTGGCAGGTGAATCCAAGATCGCCCAACCGTTGAATGATGGCTCCCAACAGCGGCTCGCCGCTGCTAGCGAGGTTGAGGCGAACGAACGGTGAGCGCTGGATGAATCGTCCGGGAGCGAGCCTCTCCGCTTCGACCGCGATGGTTGCCGGGAGCACGCGCTCTTTTCCAAATTGTGTTCGCAGCACCGCGATGTGATCCACTCCGTTCAGCAACGGGACGATCCAGCCCGGCGACGCCTTCACAGTTTCCAGCGCAGTTTGCAGTTGATAGGTTTTGGTCGCGATCCAGAGCACGTCAACTAGTTCGGTCAGAGTAGCCACGGTTTTTGCCGGTGCCGTGAGCGGGCCCGATGGACGATCGAGCAACATGCTCCCCGGAAAGCTTGGCAACGTTTCTGGTCGAACGATGACTGTGACGTTTTCGCCGAGGGATCCCAGCGCCGTACCGATCAAGCCTCCGATGGCTCCCGCTCCTAAAATTGCATGTTTCATTCCAGTGCTCCCGAGAAAACTATACGACACGGTAGTCTTGGATGCGGTCGCTACCAACTTCGACCCGCCTTTACGCTGCGCCTCCAAATCTGTCACACTGACCACTAGCTACTAGCGACTGATCCCATGGGCAAGATTCACGTCCTCCCCGAGAGAGTTGCCAACCAGATCGCTGCCGGCGAAGTGGTCGAGCGTCCAGCGTCGGTGGTGAAGGAGTTGCTGGAGAACGCGCTGGACGCGGGTTCCACGCGCATACGCATTCAGGTGGAGGCGGGCGGGAAGAAGCTGATCCAGATTACCGACAACGGATGCGGCATGGTGCGCGACGATGCCATGTTGGCCTTCGAGCGGCACGCGACTTCTAAGATCAAGGACACCGACGACCTACTCAGCATTTCGACCCTCGGATTTCGCGGCGAGGCGCTGCCCTCCATCGCTTCGGTGGCGCGACTGCATCTGGAAACGCGCGCGGAAGAGGAGGCTGCCGGGACGATCCTCGAAATCAACGGCGGCAAGATCATCCGCGTGGAAGAGGCCGGACTTCCGCTCGGAACTTCGATCACGATTCGCGATCTCTTCTTTAATACACCGGCACGCAAGAAATTCTTGCGGTCGGAGTCGACCGAACTGTCCCATATCGCTTCGCTGGTCACGCACTATGCGTTGGCGCATCCGGAGAAGCATTTCGAATTGCATTCCGCGACCAATGCGTTGCTGGTCGCGCCGCCCGTGGCCGACCATCGGGAGCGTGTTTACCAAGTGTTTGGACGCGAGACCCTCGACCAGCTGATTCCCCTGGCAGCGGTGCAACCGCTGGAGCGTATTGGGTTGCCGCAGCCTCCGCCGTGGCGGCGTGGCGCGGAGGCTGCTGAGCGCGGCTCTGCCGATGATGAGGCTTCGCGGGCGGGGGCGCCCGCGCCGCACGATTTTGGCGAAGTCCGGCTGCATGGGTTTGTTTCCAAGCCGGAAATTCAGAAACTCAATCGCAATTCCATTTTCATTTTTGTGAATGGACGGCTGATTCGCGACCGCCTCATCCAGCACGCCATCACCGAGGCGTATCGCAACATTTTGCCGCCGACGGTGTATCCGGTAGTTCTGCTTTTTATTGAGATGCCGACTGCCGAGGTGGATGTGAATGTGCACCCGTCGAAGACCGAGGTGCGCTTCCGGCAGCAGACGGTGATTCACGATTTCGTGCGCGAGTCAGTTCGGGCGGCGTTGATGAAGGCACGGCCCGTACCGCAGTTCTTGACCGAGATTGGCGCGCAGCCGTCGGCTAGTCGGGGCCTTTCCAGTCCCGGCCTCGGTAATCCCCGTTTCACCGATGGCGCGCGCAGCACTGATGGTTTGCAGCGCGCACCGTGGCGCGACTTGTCCGGACCGGCTACCGGCGGATTTGCGCTGCAGGCGCCGGCAATTCCAGCAGCGAGCGCGTCCTTCCAGTTTGAAGGCGGAATTGCAGTCGAGGGCAACGCGGCGGTATCGCTGGCACGCACGCCGGAGGCAAGAATCTCTGGTTCGACTATCGCTGATCAAACGATGATCGATCAAACGATGGCCGATCAGCCGATTCCCGATCACGGCTGCGCGCCGCCAATCGCGCAAGAGCCGCAACCTGCGCCGACTCTCGAGTCGCTGCGAACCCTGCACCCCTTGGGCCAGATCCGAAATTCATTCATTCTCGCGGTCAACGAAGACGGGCTCTGGATCATCGATCAACACGTAGCACACGAGCGCGTGTTGTTCGAGCGAGTTCTGCGCCAGCGCTCGACGCAGCAGGTGGAGAGCCAGCGTCTGCTCATGCCTTTGGTGATCGAGCTGACTCCGGCGCAGCAAGCTATCTTCAGCGACATTGCCGAAGAACTGGCACGCAACGGTTTTGAGGCGGAGCCCTTTGGGGCGCGCAGCGTCGCGGTGAAGATCGCCCCGGCGGGCGTGGACGCGGCGCAGATCGAGCACATGCTGAACGAAATCTTCGAGCAGCTGACGCGCGAAGATCAGGCCATTAACCTGGAAGCGGTGCGAAGGCGCATTGCGGCCTCGATTGCGTGCCACGCTGCGATCAAAGTCAACATGCCACTCGAGCAGAACAAGATGGAGTGGCTGCTCGCGGAGCTGGCGAAAACCGAGCATCCCATGACCTGCCCGCACGGTAGGCCGGTGGTGCTGCGCTATTCCATGCAGGATATTCAGAAGGCATTCAAGAGGATCTAGGACCTTCACTGCTCGCTATTCGCTGTTCGCCAAGCGCGTGGAATTGGATAGTGATCAGCGAACAGCGCAACGCTGTGTTCTAATCGAAAGCATGACCGAGTCCGAGCTACTGCAGGCGCGTATGCACAAGTGGCGCCTCGACGGCCAGCCCATGCGCACTCTTGATGACGCGCGGGGCTTCCTGGAGTCAGTGGGATTTTGTCTGATGTATCCGACGCGGCCTGCGATTCTGTTGCCGACTTTCATGGGGGCATGGGTGGGGGCCGATGAGAAGCTGCCGACGCGGCAGCACGCCTATGCCGATCCGCGGGCGAAAGAGGCGACCGAACTCATGGTGCGCGCGCTGCGCGATAGGGCAGCCTACGAGGCTCCGCTGATTGACGAGAACAACGCCTTCCTGCTGGCGGTTTCGGTGTTTCCCTATTTTTATTCGCTCGTCGGGGAGCGCAACCCGAAGCAAGCGCCAGCAACCGGACCGCGGTCTCCTTATTCGCCGTTGGCTTGTGACGCGTTCGAGATCATCCGGGGGCGTGGGCCGATTTCGAAAACTAAACTGGGCGAGATGCTGGGCGGGTCGGTTTCGAACGCCGGCCTCGATCGCGCGCTGAGCGAACTATGGGCTAAACTGCGCATCACGCGCGTGGATTATACGGTGGAGGAAGGCTCGGTGTGGGATGAATTGTCGCGCTGGGCGCCGGATCTGGTGCGCGAGGGCGTCGGAATTTCCGTGCCCGAAGCGCTCTCGGCGCTGGTCTCGAAATATCTGGATTGCGTGGTGGCAGTGGATGAAGGAGAGGTCGAGAACTTCCTCGCAAACTTCGTTCCGCGAACGCGGGTCAAAGAAGCCATCCACGCTTTGCTTTCAGCGCGCGAGTTGAGTTTCGTGCATGTCGGGAGCAAGTCGCTGCTGCAGGTAACTCCGCCGAAGCAGGTGTACGTCCCGAAGAGGCGCTCAGCGCCGGTAAGCTAGCTCTCTCACACTCCGTGTACAATACTCCGTTCGCCCAATGTACTCGCTCGATGCACTTCGCTCAATGACTAACTCTTCCCCGCGTAAACTCATTATCGCCATCGACGGGCCTGCCGGAGCCGGCAAGAGCACCATCGCTTCCCGCCTGGCACGCAAACTCGGCTACGTGAACCTGGAGAGCGGCGCGATGTATCGCGCGCTGGCGTTACGGGCCATCGAGTGGGACGCGTCATTTGACGATGAGGATGCGCTGCTGAAGATGGTGCAGGATTCACGCATTACTCTAGATCGCACCATCGGCGGCAATCGCGTTTTGCTCAACGGCAAAGACGTTTCCGGACGGATCCGCGAGCGCGATGTGACGGAGGGGGCGTCGCGCGTTTCGGTGCATCCCAAGGTGCGCGAGTGGATGGTGGCGCGGCAGCGCGAGATGGGCATCAGCGGCGGCGTGGTGATGGAGGGGCGCGACATTGGGACAAAAGTTTTCCCCGATGCGGATTTAAAGATTTTTCTCGACGCCGATCCCGTGACCCGCGAGCAGCGGCGGATGGACCAGCAGCAGGTGAAGGGCCCACCGGCGCAGGCAATGGCGGTGGAACTTCGCGAGCGCGACCGGCGGGACCGCACTCGCCCTGCGTCTCCGCTGGTGGCGGCGGAAGACGCCGTGGTGCTTGACTCGACGAATATGAGCGAGGACGAAGTGCTCAGGCGGATTGAGCAGTTGGTGGAGGAGCGGCTGACGGCGACGCTCTAGCTACCGGCTAAGACCTTCCGAACTGAGCGCTCAGATCGCAGCCGTAGACGGCTGCGCCACCCAAAAGCTTCTAGCGCCTACCTCTTCACCACCCCAATCCCCAACTCGCGCAACTGTCCTTCCGCCACCGGCGTCGGCGCCTCCATCATCAGGTCTTTCGCGGCGGCGGTTTTGGGGAAGGGAATTACTTCGCGCAAACTATCGGCTCCGGCGAGAATCATCACGATGCGATCGAGGCCGAGTGCGATTCCGCCGTGCGGCGGCGTTCCGTATTCGAGCGCTTCCAGGAAGAAGCCGAAGCGTGAGCGCGCTTCTTCTTCCGTCATGCCAAGCGCGTGGAAGATTCTGCTCTGCACATCCTGGCGATGAATACGAATCGAGCCCGATCCCAATTCTGTTCCGTTCAGCACCACGTCGTAGGCGAGCGCACGTACCATGGCGGGATCGGTTTCCAGCTTGTCCATGTCTTCTGTGTGCGGCGAAGTGAACGGATGATGGGCAGCCATCCAGCGCTTCTCGTTTTCATCCCACTCGAACATGGGGAAGTTGGTTACCCAGAGGAAACGATAATCGCCTTTTTGAAAAAGCTTGTGGCGATCAGAATATTTTTGCGCCAGCGCTATGCGCAGCAATCCTGCCGAGGCGTAGATTGCCATTTCCGCGGGTGTTACTTTGCGCTTGCTGGCCGGATGTGCGTCTCCGGCTGCGCCCGAATGCTTCGAGCCCACCACCAGCACCAGCAGATCGTCCGCCGCGGTCGCGCCTGTTTTTGTCCGTACCTTCTCTCGCACTTTCGCTCCCGCCTCGGGATGCTTGCTCTCGATGCGCTTGAAGTCTTCAAAGACGCGCGCTCCGCCCTTCGAGACAAACAGCGGCTTGATGTCGTCGCGCTCCTTGCGCGAAAGCTCGCCTACGTGCGGAATGCGGATGGCAATCACCGGCAGATCTTTATTTATGGCTAACCCTTGAAGCTCATCCGGCGTAAAACAATCGCCCACATCGGTGAAGGCGGGCACGCGCAGGTCGGGCTTGTCGATGCCGTACTGGCGGATGGCATCGTCGAAATCCATGCGCGGGAAAGGAGTCTGGATGTCGTGGCCCGCAGCTTTGAACGCCGCCGTCAGGAAGCTCTCTACCACTTCCCAGACGCGCTCCGGCTGCGGGTAGGACATCTCGAGATCGATCTGGGTGAATTCGGGCTGGCGGTCGGCGCGCAAATCTTCATCGCGAAAGCAGCGCACGATCTGGAAATATTTGTCGAAGCCCGAGATCATCAATATCTGCTTGAACAGCTGCGGCGATTGCGGCAGCGCGTAGAACGTTCCCGGCTGCACGCGGCTGGGGACGAGATAATCGCGCGCGCCCTCGGGCGTCGAGCGTGTCATAAAGGGCGTTTCGATTTCGAAGAAGCCAAGCGATGCCAGGTTTTCGCGGATGGCGAGCGCCACTTTGTGGCGCAGCTCGATGTTGAACTGCATGGCGTCGCGGCGCAGGTCGATGTAGCGATATTTCAAGCGCATCTCTTCGTTCGCCAGCACCGTGTCTGAAGGCAGAAAAGGCAGCTGCTTTGACACGTTCAGAATGCGCAGTTCTTCCACCACCAGTTCGACTTCGCCGGTCGGGATATTGGGATTGATGGTGTCGGCATCGCGGCGCTTGACGGT
>Ga0181538_10000855_pt1 | contig 35964 bp, 28 predicted proteins | sample PEATcosm2014_Bin_40_FD_119773 | JGI IMG/M metagenome (GOLD analysis project Ga0181538, IMG submission 119773) | Peatland microbial communities from MTU Mesocosm Facility, Houghton, MI, USA - PEATcosm2014_Bin23_30_metaG | ecosystem: Environmental > Terrestrial > Soil > Wetlands > Peat | place... | reverse complement strand
CGAGAGCCGGCGAGTATCAATCCGTTGGCGCAACCGAATGTCGAGATCATGATGGCCAACGCCATGATCGCGGCTCCCGCGCCGCCGAAAATCACGCCGAGCGTGGCCGAAGCCACGCGATCGTCCGGCGCAGCTTGAATCTGCGCGAGCGGCAGCGTCACGAGATAGGCGAGATTAGCCAGCACGTAGAGCGCGATCACAATCGCCGTGCCGGCCGCAAGCGAGAGCGGCACGTCGCGCCGCGGATTCTTCACTTCACCCGCTGTGAAGGTGATGTTGTTCCAGGCATCCGCCGAGAAGAGCGAGCCGACTTGCGCGACGCCAAACGCGACCACGATCCCGAACGCGCCGGACGCCGCGGAAACGGCCGGCAGCCCGCGGCGCAGAAAATCCGCGCCCGGTTGAATCGTATTCGGCGAATGCAGCGCCCAGAGCGAGGAGAAATTGGCGTGGACCGCGGCGGCGTTTCGTCCCCAGAAAATGCCGAGCAGAATAAGTCCGGCGAGCGCGAGCGTCTTCGCCGTGGTGAAGATGTTCTGCACCAGTTTGCCAAGCCGCAGGCCGCGAGTATTCACCCAGGTCAGCAGCAGAATCAGCGCGGTCCCGACGAGCTGCTGGCGCGAAAGGCTGATGGCGTAACGCGCGGAAAGCCGCAAGGGCGGAATAATCCAGCTTGTCGGGGAAATCTGGGGCGCGAGCACGCCGAGGTAGCGCGCGAAGCCCACGGCCACGGCGGCGATCGTTCCCGTCTGGATGACGAGAAAGAGCGTCCAGCCGTAGAGAAAACCCCACAGCGGCGAGTACGATTCGCGGAGGTAAACGTATTGCCCGCCCGCCTGCGGCATCATCGCCGCCAGCTCGCCGTAGGAGAGCGCGGCGGCCACGGTCAGGAATCCAGTGATGATCCAGGCGAGGAGTAGTCCGCCGGTCGAGCCGGTTTGCCGGGAGATGTCCGCGGAGACGAGAAAGATTCCGGAACCGATCATCGAGCCGACGACGATCATCGTCGAATCGAAAACGCTCAGCTCGCGAACGAAACCTGTTGAAGTCCCGGCGGAGTGACCGGAGGAAGCTGCGTCGCTCATGGCCGGGCCGCCTCGGCGCCAATGCGCAGATACTCTCTGGCACGGGCCGCGGGATCGGGGGCGCACAAGAGATCACGCGCCACGCAGATCGAATCCGCGCCCGCCGCGTACACCTCCGCAGCCCGCTCGAGCGAGATGCCGCCGATTGCGACGATGGGCTTCCGCGTCAGACGGCGCGCCTCGCGCAGGCCCGAAAGGCCGACGACGGGATCGGGATTTTGTTTTGTCGCTGTCGGGAAGATCGGGCCGAGCGCGATGTAATCCGCGGAAGATTTGTCCGCTTCCCGCATCTGCTCAAGATTGTGCGTGGACACTCCGACGATGCGGTCCGCTCCGCAAATCGCGCGCGCTTCCGCTACGCTCAAGTCCGTTTGCCCGACGTGTACCCCCGCCGCGCCGGCGAGCAATGCAATATCCGGGCGATCGTTGACAATGAATTTGGCTAAGGTATTCGCAAGAGCGCGGACAAATTGCAGAGACACTTCGTAACTTAGGCGGGAGTTCGACTGCTTATCGCGGTACTGAATGAGCTCGACCCCGGAATTTGCCAGCATTTGAGCGATGGCCAGTCCCGATGCGTTCGATTGCAACTCTGAACCGGAGAGCAGCGACGCGTCGATTATTGCATACAGCCTCGGGAACACAAGACTCCTTCGGCCGCACTAGCGGCAAAAATGCAACCGTCCGCGTGATAGACCCCCAAGGCTGTCGCTCAGGCGCCGAGCGCGGAGCCGTGAACAGTTGCGTCAGATCCCGTTGCCGGTAGCATATCGCTCCATAAAATGCGTGTCGAAGCGGCCCGCCTCGAAATCCGGATCGGCCAGAATGCGGCGGTGCATGGGAATGGTCGTCTTGATTCCCTCGATGACGAACATCTCGAGGGCGCGGCGCATGCGCGCGAGAGATTCCGTGCGGTCGCGTCCGCGGCAGATCAATTTGGCGACGAGCGAGTCGTAGTATGGCGGAATCACAGCGTCGGCATACGCGGCGGTGTCCACGCGAACACCGGTGCCGCCGGGCAACTGGAATACCGTGATGCGCCCCGGCGACGGCACGAACGTCTCAGGATCTTCTGCGTTGATGCGGCATTCGATGCTGTGCCCGCCCGTAGCCATGTGGCCAACGACATCTTCGAGCCCTTCGCCCGCAGCTAGCCGGACTTGAGATTTGATCAAGTCCACGTTCGTCACCATCTCCGTGACGGGATGCTCCACCTGGATACGCGCGTTCATCTCGATAAAATAAAACGAGCCATCCTCGTCCATCAGCAGCTCGACGGTGCCGGCGCCGCAATAGCCGACGCGTTCGAGCGCACCGACCACCAACTTAGCCAGTTGTTCGCGGCGTTCGGGAGTGAGCGCGGGCGAAGGCGATTCTTCGATCAGCTTCTGGTGGCGGCGCTGAATACTGCACTCGCGCTCGCCGAGACTCATCACGCGTCCGTGCTGATCGCCGAGAATCTGGAATTCGATGTGCCGCGGGCGCTCGATGAATTTTTCGAGGTACACGTCCGGCACGCCGAAGGCCTGCAGCGCTTCCGTGCGCGCGGTGCCGAAGGCCGTTTTCAACTCCGCCTCGCTGCGCGCCACGCGCATCCCACGTCCGCCGCCTCCCGCGGATGCCTTGACGATAAGCGGATACCCGATGCGCTTTCCCTCGGCCACGGCCGCCGCCTCATCGGGCACGATGCCGTCTGAGCCGGGCACGATGGGCAAGCCGCCGGCGGACATTTCGCGCCGCGCCTGCTCTTTTTCTCCCATCATTCGCAGAATGTCCGAAGACGGCCCGATGAATGTGATTTCCGAGGCCTCGCAAACCTCCGCGAAATTGGCGTTCTCCGAGAGGAAACCGTAGCCGGGATGAATCGCGTCCACGTTTGTGATTTCCGCGGCGCTGATAACGTGGGGAATGTTGAGGTAACTGTCGGCCGAGCGGGGCGGGCCAATGCACACTGCCTCGTCGGCAAATTTCACATGCAACGAATTGCGATCCGCCTCTGAGTACACGGCGACCGTGCCGATGCCGAGTTCCTTGCAGGCGCATATCACGCGCAGCGCGATTTCGCCCCGGTTTGCGATGAGAATCTTGCGAAACATCGTCGGAAGGAACGCCCCGGCTGCTACTTGGCCGCCGGGCGAATGGCGAATAGAGTCTCGCCGTATTCCACGGGCTGGCCGCTTTCGATCAACACTTGGGCAACTTCGCCGCCCACATCCGCCTCGATCTCATTCATCAGCTTCATTGCTTCGATGATGCAGACCACGCGCCCGGCCTCGATCAGGTCGCCCACCTTCACGAACGGCGCCGCTTCCGGACTGGAGGCCGCATAAAACGTGCCCACGATAGGCGACTTGATGAAATGAAGCCCGGCCTCCGGGTCTGCCCCGACGGGCTGCTCTCCAGCCATGGCTGAATGCGAGGCGGCCGGCGCCAGCCCAGGATCGCGGCCTGCGGGAGGTGCGGGAACATCCACATAGGAGTGCGGCAGAGAAGGGACTGCTGTCTCTCCGCGAGGCAGCGTTCTTGAGCCGCTGTCCGCGGCGGGCGCCTTTTTCAAGCGAATTCGCAATTCACCGTAGGCGTACTCGAACTCTTCGAGACCATGCTCGGACATAAACGCGAGCAAACGCTCGAGTTGTGCCAGATCAACCCCTGGCACTTCGAACGATGAACTGTCTGTGGGCTTTTTGCCGCGCTTCATCGGGAGTTAGAGTTCCAACAGGTCGCGCCCAAGGCGCGTGAGCAGCTCTGAACCATTCGCGGTGACCAGCACGTCGTCTTCAATGCGTATCCCGCCTGTGCCTTCCACATAGACCCCCGGCTCGATTGTTACGACCATTCCCGATTCCAGCCGCCGTTCTTGACCGCGCGCCAAACGGGGCTCTTCATGAACTTCCAGTCCCAACCCGTGCCCCGTGCTATGGACAAAATATCTACCCAGGCGATGCTTATCCAGGGCACGCCGTGCTGCCGCGTCCACGTCTCCCGCAGCCACGCCGGGGCCGACGCATTCGCGCGCCGCCGCTTGGGCTTCCTGTACAGCCTGGTACCATCTGCGTAAGCGGGTGGGGGCGCGACCCACAAATACCGTGCGAGTTATATCGCTGCAGTAGCGGCGGAGTATAGCACCCAGGTCCAGGACGACCAACTCATTTTTCCCAATTCGCCGGCTGGTGGGCCGCGCATGAGGTAGCGCGGACCGGGGACCAGCGGCGACGATAGCCTCGAAAGACTCGCCGCTAGCTCCTTTGCGGCGAAGACGATACCCAATTTCAGCGGCCAGGTCGAGTTCGGCCAGCCCGGGCCGAATCATGCCAATGACCTCTTCCATGACTTCGCAAGCGATCCGGCCGGCCTCACGGATGGTATCCACCTCGGCAGGGGTTTTCCTAGCGCGCAAGCCAGCCACGAGCCCCTCTGCGGCCCGCCAGCGCACCCGCGGTCCAGCAGCCCGGCGGAGGGCCTGCCAAGAGGCCAGATTCAACTGGGAGGGGGAATAGGCCACTTTGTGCCGCCCGGCCGAAAGGTGCTGTCCGACCCCCACACTAAGCGAGCCACGGATAAGCTTCAGCTTCGATTGAGGCGTCTCGGCCTTCGCCTGCGTCGCGAACCGACCGTCCGTAAAAAGAGTCACCTTCGATGGTTCGATCAGCAATAACCCGGCGTCGCCGGTGAAGGCGGAGAGATAGAACACGTCCGCTGCGCCGGCAACCAGCAAGCCATCAGCCCCGGCGCGGGCCGTGGCCTCGCGCGCTCGCTGCAATCGGTCTTGGATGTCTGCGCGCATAAAAAAAGGGAGAAGACCGGAGTCTTCTCCCTTCTTGGGAGATCGGCGCCCGCGGCGCCACCGTATCCGGTACTTCAATCCGGAAGAATACGCGGGGTGATGAAGAAGAGCAATTCCTGCGAATTGGTGGCGACCGAAGTTTCCTTGAACAGGTTGCCGATGAGCGGAATGTTGCCCAGGACCGGCACTTGATTGATCGTCGTGTTCTGCGAAGCAATAATGACTCCGCCCACGACAATCGTTCCACCGTCGCGGATGGTCACCTTCGACGTGGCGGATTGCGTGTCCAACGCGGGGATTCCCTGGATTCGCGCGATGCCGTTGTCGACCTGCGTATTTTCGACGTCCACGCTAAGGAAAATCGTGCCGTCCGCAGTGATTTGGGGGGTGACGGTGAGCGAAAGCACGGCGTCGATGTACTGGGTCGAAATTGTGTTGTTGATTGTGGTCTGAATCGGAATTTGCTGACCTTGTTTTACAACGAGCTGTTCGTTGTTCTGCGTGACGCCTTCGGGCTCGGAGAGCAATTTACCCACGCCTTTGGATTCCATCATCGTAAGCATGAAATCGAGGGCGAAATTCGCCGACTGGTTGGAGAAGGTAAAGCCGCTGGTCGGCGCGACGGCGGGGAAATTGCTGCTCAGCGGTATCGAGGCCGTGGTGCCGATCGCAACCAGGGGCGGAACGATCGTATGGGTGACGGGGCTGGCGTCGGTTGCTGCGCCGACCACGCCGCCATACACGTTGTTGCCGTTGCCGAAGGCGAAACCGAATTGGGTACCAACGTCGCGGGCGAAGCTGCGCGAAGCTTCCACGACGCGGGCTTCGATTTCGACTTGCTGCGATTTGCGATCGAGTTGGCGGATGAGATCGTTGATGGAAGGCAGAATCCCCGGAACGTCCCGAATGATAAGGGTGTTGGTACGATCGTCCGAGAGGATGTCGCCGCGGGGAGAAAGGAAACGGCGCAGAACGTCGCGCAATTTCGTGGCATTCCCATAGCTCAACGTCCGCGTCTCGGTCACGAGTTCGACTGATTCGGATTGCGCGCGGGCCAGGTCGCGGCGCTGCTCCGCCTCTTTCCGCAGCGTGTCCTGAGTCGCGATGCGCAGCACGTTGCCCTGAATCTGACTGGAAAGCCCGTTGTTTTGCAGCACGATGTCCAGGGCCTGATCCCAAGGCACTTCGTCCAGAACCAGGGTGACAGTCCCATGAACGGCGGGATCGAGCACGACGTTGAGGCCGCTGATTTCGTGGATCAGCCGGAAGAAATCCTTCAGATCGACGTCCTTCAGATCAACGGATATCGGATCTCCGGTGTAGCGCTTCTCTTGCGTTGGGGAGGCCGCGGGAGCCTGTGCGCCAGCGGTGCCCTGCGGCACGGTCGGCTGAATACCCCTCTCCGCCACGGCGGGTGGAGGAGGCATGTCGTTCGGCGCCGCGAGGGAGCTATTCATGCCAACCAATGATTCGGGCAGGTGCAACGCGGGAAGAGCAGGCGCGCGATTGACGACTGGCCTTTTGGGCAACCCGGCAATTACACCGGAAGGAACGCTCGTGTCAAAGCTAACGGTGCAGCTCGAATCGCCATTCTGGATGCTGTATGGAACAACCCTGTCCAAATCGATCACTACGCGAACTTCATTTGCCTCAGGATGCCCCAGCCTGACCCCGCGCACCGGCACATAGGAACTGTCGACGGAATTGCTCTGCATCGCCAGCTTGGCATTGGAGAAATCAACCACCAGCCGCGGCGGATCGGAGAGCCGCAGCACGTGGTAGGTCAAAGGACCCGAGCCGGCAACACGCACCGTCGTCTGTTGGCCGGAGTGACCGACGTCGACGGACGCGATCGCCGTCGCAGCCGTAGCTGCGGGCGCGGTCCCAGCGCCAGCCCAAAGAGTTGCCATAGCGGCGCTCGAGACCAGTAGCAAGCAGCCTATACGTGCGATCGGCCTGCCCGCCTGGGCTGACCAGTGAGTCTTCATTGCTGTTCTCCTGAACTGGGATACAGTTTCTTCGTCACTTCGCGTTCGACGGGCTTGCCGAAAGCATCCTGGCCCGATTCATGAAATGAGACTTCCTCAAGCGTGATCTGCTCCACGGAACCGTCGTACAGCTTGTCCCCTGTCTTCAGAAAATAAGTACGCCCTTGTGGGTTCGAAACCACTGCAATCATCCCGTCCGGCCCATGGACAAGGCCATCGACACGAATTGTAGCCACCACCAGACCCGCTTTCCCTGGCGGGAGGTTCACTGGCGGTCCACCGCCGGAGTGGTCCTGGCCGATGAGCGGCATAAATGGATCCCGCTTACCGCCGGTCGCTCCGGCCTCCCCGGCAGGGGGATTCGCTTGTGCGGACGTACTGGATGCACTGGGTCCCGCAGGTGCTGCGGGGGCCTTTTTCGGCTCTTTGGTTGCTGCGGTTGAAGGCGCGTTTGGAGCAGCCTTTGGCGCTGGCTTTGGTTCAGTCTTTGGCGCGGGCTTCGGCGCGGGCTTCGGTTCCGGCTTTGGGGCCGGTTTCGGTGCAGGCTTGGGCGCGGGCGTCTGAGTCGCCGGCTCTGGGCTCTGCGCCTTGTTCAACTGGGTGCGAACCTGTGAGGGCTGGACCGGCACTTGCGCGGCGGCGGTCAAAAACGCGGTCCCGCCGCAGAGCGCCAGGAAACTGAGAACTCGGAAACAAGAATTTCCGCGCATTAGTTCACCGCCGCCCCGGGCTTTGGCGCCGCGGTGTTAGGTGGACTCGGGGCAGCGGGCCCGGGATGACTCGCGGATGGCGCCGCGCTCGGAGTAGGCGCAGCGCCGGACGTATCCGGACTCGTGAAGAAGGTGACGACGATGCAGTTACCCGTCACCGATGTTCCCGCGCGCATCGGATACTTTCCTTTGGACGGATCTATACCGCCCAGCGACAAATCGCCGACATTGATAATTCGCGAAAGCCGGCTCAAGCGGGAGAAAAAATCCACGACATTGAAGTAGGGGCCATCCACGCTGATCGCAAACGGCATTTCAAAATGGTACTGATGCGGCACGACGGCCTCCGCCAAGAGCGATCGAATCTGCACGCCCGAGGCAGCGGCCGCCCCTTGCAGCAAGCGGATGAACTCGTCCGTCTGCTTGTCTTCGGGGACGATTGCCTGCAGCGTATCAAGCTGTTTGTGCAGGGCGTTCATCTCCTGGTTGAATTCCGCGTAGCGGCGTTCGTAAACCTCGAGCGCGGCCACTTGCTGGTTAAGCTGCGCATCTTGGTCGTGAAGTTGAGTCACCTCTGCGCGCTTGGAGGCCACGGGTGAAAACGGCAGGAAGATTCCCAAGCCGATGAGCACTACGGCCAGCGCCACAAAAATGAGGGCCTGGATGTACCAGGGGAATTCGCGAAAGGAAATGGCCATCGCCCCTTATCCTTTCCTCGCCGGAGCCGGCGCGGGAGCTGGGGCCGGGGTGGACGCGGACGCCGAGGCCGGGGCTTTGGCCCCCGGAAGCGTGAATTGCGCCGTGAGCTCGAAAACGAATGTTTGCACCGTCTTACTCGACTCGTCCTGATGCGTTTCCTTGATTTCCACCTGATCGAAATATCCGGAGCGCCTTAGTTCGGTGATGAAGTTCGCAACGGCGTTGATCGATCCTGCGGAACCCGAAAGGCTCAGAGTGTTTCCTTTTCGATCGAGCGAAGTCAGCCAAAGCGTGTCGGTCCGGCCAACCGTATTGGCGAGGGCGTCCAAAAGTTCCTGGCCGCCGGTGCGGTTGCGCTGCAAATCCTCAATGATGCCGATGCGCTGTTGGAGGACGGTCTTCTCTTTCTCGAAACTGTCCACCTGGTTCTTCAAATCTTCGAGGCGCGCTTTTTCCCGCTGCTGCTGCGAGATATGCGCATTGGTCTTTTGCGCGTCGGAGTCAAGTTGCGCCCATTCATACCAAAGCACGCCAATCGAAAAGACCACTGCCGCCAGCAATAGCCCCGCTTGCAATGCGCCTTCCAGCGGAACCGCTTTGCGCGCGGCCTTCGGGCGAGCCCGGCCGAGCAGGTTAATTCGGATCATGGCTGGTCGAAGCTCCTCAGCGCCAGGCCGACCGCGATCGCGAGGCGTGGCGCCAGTTCACGAATCTGATCTTCATTATGACGGCCGGGATTGATGACGATTTTGCGGAACGGATAAAGCTCTTCCACCGGCATTGCGAATTCCTCGCGCAGCAGTTCCACCAAACCGGGGACTCGGGCGGTTCCACCGCCCACGTAAATCCGCTGGATGTTTTCGCCGCTGGCTGTCGCGCGGAAAAAGTCGAACGTTTTCTGGATTTCGAGGATCAGGATGTCGGACACCGAGCGAAGAATCTGAGTCTTGTGCTCATCGGCAACGCCCGCAATCGCTTCGCCTCGCTTCAGCCTTTCGGCGTCTTCAAAGCTGAGATCCAATTCTTTCTGGAGGGCGTCGGTGTACTGGTTACCACCCACGGAGACGTCGCGCGTGAACAGCGGGATTCCGCCGCGGACGATATTAATGTTCATCACGCTGGCGCCGACGTTCAGCAAGGCCACGGTCTGTCCGGGATCGGGGTCGTAATTGACCTCGAAGCAGTTCTGCAGCGCGAAGGCGTCGATATCGACGATCGTTGGATTCTTGCCCGCCTGCGCCAACACGTTCGTGTGGTTCAGAATTTTGTCTTTCTTGACCGCTACCAGCAAAACGTCCATTTGCGAGTCCACCGACTCCAGCAGCTGGTAGTCGAGGCTCACGTCGGCAATGTCGAATGGGATGTGCTGGCTGGCTTCGCTCTGCACGCGGTCGAACAATTCTTCTTCGGACATCATCGGCAAGGTTACCCGCTTCACGATGACCGAATGCCCGGAAACGGATGTCGCCACGTTCTTGGTCTTGGCTTTTTGCTTGTCGAAGATGCCACCGATCGCGCCGGCCACCAAGGGCGCGTCCATGATCGCGCCGTCCACCACGGTATCCTGCGCCAGCGGCTCGAGGCCAAAGCTGACGAGTTCGTAGCCTTGCTTCGTGGATTTCAATTCGACGGACTTGATCGAGCTCGAACCGATGTCGAGCCCCACCACCGCGACCTGTTTCGGCTTTCCCAACATGTCACAGCCCCTCAGACTGCGCGGCTCGCATTTTCAGCGCCATGCCTTCTGAAAACGAGTGCCCGGCTACTTGTCGCTTCGCAGCTTTCTCACGAGGCCGCAAAACCCCGTGCCCACTCCGGACGACACCCCTAACTGCAGTTTGAGGGTGACCGTACCTGCAAGTGAATTTGGCATTGGGTAAGTGGAGTGTCAAGCAAACCTAAGCCGGTGGTGTCCTAAGAATACGCCTGACACTTGGGCCGGTGGGACTGCCCTTCTGGCCAGTTTTTAGGAAGTTTTGGGGAAAATTGGGAAGCGACTGACTTAATGCGGCTAGGAAGGTAACGAACTTTGTACCTATCGCTTCACTCCGAGTTGACTCCAAATTGCGTCAACTCGAGCGCGCGTTTTGTCATCCATCTTGATTTCGTCGGGCCATGGACGAAGGAAACCCTCAGTGGCCCACTTGCGCGTCGCGTCGATGCCCATTTTCGAGCCAAAGTCCTGCATGCGGGCGGCATGGTCCAAAGTATCCACCGGGCCGAGCACGAATTGGACGTCGCGCTCGGGGTCGAGCGCGCAGAGCGTCTTCCAAACGACTTCGCTCGGGTCCTGCACGTTAACGTCGTGGTCCACGACCACGATGACCTTCGTGAACATCGCCTGACCTAGCGACCAGATCGCGCTCATGATCTTTCTCGCGTGGCCCGGGTAGGATTTGCGGATCGCGACGATCATTAAATTGTGAAAAATGCCTTCGGCGGGCATCGCAATGTCCACAATCTCCGGATATTGCATCCGCATCACCGGCAGAAAGACCCGCTCAACCAAATGGCCCATGAAAAAATCTTCCTGCGGAGGCGGGCCTACCACCGTCGTCAAATAGATCGGGTCTCGACGATGCGTGATGCAGGTGACGTGGAAGACCGGATACTCGCCTTCGAGAGAATAAAAGCCGGTGTGGTCGCCGAACGGGCCTTCGGTGCGCATTTCGTTCAGAGCGACGTAGCCTTCGAGGACGATTTCGGCGTTGGCGGGGACTTCGATGTCGGACGTCTCGCATTTGACCAGTTCCACAGGCTCGCGCCGCAAGAAGCCGGCGAACATGAATTCATCGAGGTCCGGAGGGACCGGGAGAATTCCCGAGATGCACGTTGCCGGGTCGGAGCCGATGGCCACCGCGACTTCGATGCGGCCGTCGGGATCGGCCGTGCGCGCGCGGCGGAAATGTTCGGCGCCGTGCTTCTGCGTCTGCCAATGCATGCCTGTGGTGCGCTCGTCGAACACCTGCATGCGATAGACGCCTACGTTGCGCTTGCCGGTCTCTGGATTCCTGGTGAGCACGAGCGGCCAGGTGATGAATCGGCCGGCGTCCTTGGGCCAGCACTGGAGAATCGGGAAATGCAACAGGGAGAAATCGTCACGGAGGATCACATCTTTACAGGGGCCGGTGCGAACAGTCTTCGGAAAGAAGGACCCCAGCTCCGCTAGTTTCGGGAGCATTTTGATTTTTTCTAGGATGCCTTGGGGCGATTGGAAATCAATCATCGAGCGGATGCGGTCGGCGATCTCTTTCGCGCCGCTGACCTCGAGCGCCAGATTCATGCGCCGTTCGCTGGCGAAGAGATTGATGGCCAGCGGAACGCGCGATCCCTTCGGATGCTCGAAGAGAAGGCCTGGGCCACCCTCGCGCAAGAAACGCTGCGCAACTTCGGTAATCTCCAGGACGGGATCAACCTCGGCGGAAATCCGCTTCAGTTCACCTTCCTTCTCCAACTTCGCGATGAATTCCCGTAAGTCGCGGTACGCCAACGATCCCCCCAGCTCCGGCTGGCCGGAGCCGAGTCACTTTAGCACGAATGACAATGGGAAGGTCTGGGCGCGCGAATTGGTGGCGGGTTAGTTTTCGGGTTGCCGACAATTCATCCGGGGTGTTGCTCTTCGCTCGGACGGAACAACCAGAAGGCTGCATAGTGGGGCTGCAACAGCGTGACGGGGCGAATCCGTTCATCCAGAGACAATCTCCAGCCTCGTCCGGGGCGGCCTCAGCCTAGCTAGCCAAACCCTTGGCATGACGGAACGAACGAAAAACAGCGCGACCTGAGCCACAGGCATAGAGCGCCGGGCGCAGGCTGAGAAAACCGCCAAGCACGTTGTGGTTGACACTCGCGACCTCTGCCGATTCCTGGGTTCGCTTCCAGTCTTCACCCGGCAGGCGATAGTAGAAGTCCACTTCTTGCTGTTGATTTACGATTCGCAAGGTCGCACGGGTGGTATTTACTCCGAGCTCGGGATTGTAACCGCTGGCCAGGCGAACACCGATACCCTTGGGGCCGATGCGTATGCCGCAGGAGTGCTCCTGATTGTAGAAGAGAAGAAGGCCGGCCTCGCAGCCCGGTTCGCACTCAATGTCCACTTCGATCGTGTAGGAATGGTCTCCGGTGATGCAAGTCAGCGGTGAGCTGTCGGCTAACGAAGTTCCACTTGCGGCCAACACCAAGCGGCCATCGCCGGTCTGAAAGCGCGAGCGATCGAACTCGCGCCAGAATTGCCAGTGCAGACTAAGTTCGGGTGAGTTGAATTCATCGGAAAGATTCAGCGAAGGATCTTGTCCGGTGCCGCCAGTCATCATGGCAATTGGCTTACTCGGCGAGATGCCTGGTGGCACGCGGAACCATCCATCCCTGGTCCAGTCGATCGGAAGAAGAAGGGTCTGCCGCCCCAGACCACGGAAACCATTTTCGTACGCGTGGGCCGTCATCCACCAGCTCCCATCCGCGGCTTCCACCAAGCGGCCGTGCCCCACAGACATCCATTGATCGATACTGGAGGTGGTATGCGCTATGGGATTGAACGGCGAATACTCCCAAGGTCCATCAGGGTTCTTGCTGCGCGCCGAGACAACCATGTGGCTTGTGGGAGGACCCGCCGTGCCACCTTCGGCCACCGTCAGGTAGAAGTACTCTCCTCGCTGAAAGATCTTCGGAGCTTCCAGACACTGGCACTCGACGCGGAAGTCGCTCGGAATCGGCCACGGTTCAAAGACTTTTCGCGCAGGGCTCTTGACCGATAATCCATCGGAGGAGAGTTCCAACATATAACCGCCATTGAAGTGTAGGTACCTCCGGCCGTTGGCAGCGATGTGCGCCGGATCAATCGCATTTACCCCGAGGTTGACCGGTTCGCTCCACGCGCCGAGCGGATTTGGGGCGTGAACTACCTGCAGCTGATTATCGCAAGGAAAGTAGATGTAGTACTGCCCTGCGTGCTCGCATAGATACGGAGCCCAAACGCTGCCGTAGTACTTCTTGAGGGCGGCGCCGGCGAGCGTCCAATTCACCAAATCCTTCGATTGCCAGATGGGAAGCCCGGGTGCGTAGTCAAAAGAAGAGTGCGTAAGGAAGAAATCATCACCAACACGGATTGCGCCTGCGTCGGGATGATCGCCGCCGAGCACCGGATTCAGGTAAGTCGCTCTGTTGTCAGCGGCACGCGCTGCCGGAAGGAATCCGCGCCCAGCGTGCGCTACTCCGAGCGCAAGACTCGCTGCCAATGTATTTCTGCAAAAGCGCCGGCGCGTGATCTGCATCGCTCCCCCTCGGGACCTAACGGATGCCGCAATTATAGCCAGGATCTCTCCGGACAGCGTGGATGTAAGTCTGAAACCTGAGAGCGGATATTGTCGCGCAAGCGAGAAGATTCGGGTGGATTGCGGCGCACTCGGAAACTGACTTACTGCGCTCGAATCCGCGTGACCCCGCGAGGAAACTTAAGCTCAGCAGACTAAAGGAACAGGTGGTACGCAGCGAAGCCCATTGCGGCGCCGATCGCGGAGCCTGCGATGACGTCACTCAGGAAGTGCATTCCGAGAACAACGCGCGAAACCGCGATGCATGCGGCTACAAGAAGAAGTGCGTCCTGCAATTGCGGATAGAACAGACCCACGCAAACGGCGATGGTGAATGCGGTGATGGAATGTCCGGACGGGAAAGAAAACTGATCCGGGGGCAGCACGCGCGACCAGCAATGCGGCTCCAACTGGCAGGGGCGCGGGCGATGGCTCACCCGCTTGAGCAGCTTGAAGAGGAGAATGCCAACGACGGCGGCAACTCCCGCCGCCACGACCGCCGTAAGGCCGCGCGGCCCGCCAAACGCCAGGAGAATCACGCCGAGCGCATACCACAGCCAACCGTCTCCGCAGCGCGTGGATGAAATCATCAAGATGCGGAACCAGCGCGGCGGCTTCCAGCGGTGTACGCGCCGCATCAATCGGCGGTCACGGCTGTCAATGTAGCCCCAGACGGCGCGCGTCACGGTCATGACGTCTTCTCCATCGCCGCCGGGCGCAGCGAAGTCCCGAGCGACGCGCCAAAGCGCTTCTTGTTCCGGGGCCTGCGGCGCGGCGGGGCGATTCTTCGTGACCAATGGCGCGCAAAAACTTGTTCCGAGGCGAAATTTGCGTAGGTAAACGCAGGAACCAAGATTGCCAGCGGCGCCAGCAGCGCCGTCCAGCGCTCCTCGCGCAGGACCTCCCAGACAACCTGGAGCGATACCAACGTGGTCTTGAAGTAGCTCCCGCTCGAACCGCGCGCGCGGCAATAGCCGCGACGCAAACCTGCTAGAAATTCTTCCTTGTTCGCCGCGCCTGGCACCTCGGTGTAAGCGGTGGCCGCCGCGCTCGTGGTGTGGGCATCACTGCCGCCGATGGCGATCTTCTCCGTACGCCGGGCGAGCCGCGCCGCGTGGCGATTCGTCTCCGGCAGCATATGGCCGTTCAGGGTTTCAAACGCGGGGAACGAATCCACGAACCAGCGGAAGTCCTCTTCCTTGCGGTCGCCGGTGAGCGATGAAAAAACGTGGTTGATGGAGAAGAACAGTTCTTGCTCGCCGAGGTACGCGAGCAACGAGGGCAGATCAATTGCGCGCCGCTGAATTTCGACGTGGTGGCGCGCAGTCAGGTCATAGACTCCGATGTGCGCTTCGGTGCCGCTGGGCATGCGGCAGGTGACTTCTTCGCTTGGGAAGAAGTCCGCGCGCCCCCGCAGCGCTTCGCAACCATCGAGTGAGTCGTGGTCTGTCAGCGTGACCAGGTCCATGCCCCGGCGCTTCACCACCGAGTATACCTCTTCCGGGTCGCTGTAGGATTCCAAGCAAAAGGCCTTCAGCACCGGTAGGGTCGAGGGACCTGAGAACCGCGAGTGAACGTGCAGGTCGCATTTCATATTTCTGTTGTAAGTGAGGAATGTTACGGGCAGATGAAAGACGTGCAAAGCTCTTGTAAATAAAGGACTTATTACTCTTACGGCACAAAGCCTCATGCCCGGCTCAAGGCGGACACCCGCATTGGCCGCTCCTGTGCTATTCCTATCGCGCCCATGGAATGAGACGAAACCAGACGGAACAATATGAAACGAATCGAATTCGTTTTCTTCGACGCCGGTGGCGGTCACCGCAGCGCTGCAACCGCGCTACAACTCTCGATAAATTCACAAAATATGGACTGGGACGTGCAGCTCATGAATTTGCAGGAGGTGCTGGACAAACTCGACGTCCTGCGCCGGCTGACGGGAGTGCGCATTCAGGATTGTTACAATTCGATGTTGCGCTCGGGCTGGACTTTGGGTAGCGCACAAATTCTGTTGCTGCTACAGGCCACGATATGGGTCTATCGGAAGTCGCTGACAAGACTTCTTGTCGACTATTGGCGCAAAGTCGAGCCAGAGATGGTGGTTTCGTTCGTGCCGCACTTCAATCGCATTCTCGGCGAGAGTTTTGCGATCGCATTTCCGGGCCGGCCGTTCGTGACGATACTGACCGATCTCGCAAACTATCCGCCGAATTTCTGGATGGAACGCCGCGAACAGGATTTTATTTGCGGCTCGGACCTCGCGGAGAAACAAGCATTGGAATTCACCGGCGCACCCGAACGCGTGTTTCGCGCATCGGGAATGATCCTTCACCCGCGCTTCTACGAGCCGCAAACCGCGGATCGCCCGGCCGCGCGCGCTTCGCTGGGGCTGGGCGCGAATCTTCCGACAGGCCTCGTGCTCTTCGGCGGATTCGGCTCAAGCAACATCGAAAGGATTGTGGATCGGCTCGACAAAACCGAACTGCCCGTGCAGCTGATTCTGATTTGCGGGCGGAACGAAAAACTTCGCGCGCGTCTCGCCGCGCGCCGCACGCGCATGCCGATCTTCGTCGAAGGCTTCACGACCAACATTCCCTACTACATGCATCTATCGGATTTTTTCATCGGCAAACCCGGGCCCGGGAGCGTCAGTGAAGCAATCCAGATGAAATTGCCGGTGATCGTGGAGTGCAATGCATGGACGCTTCCGCAGGAACGGTACAACGCTAGGTGGGTCACCGAGAATCAAGTGGGAATCGCCGTGAAGAATTTTCGCCAAATCGTTTCGGCCGTCGAGCAGCTGTTGCGCGACAACACTCTGGATCGTTCCCGCGCCAACACCGCCGCACACGAAAACCGCGCCGTGTTCGAGATTCCGGGCATGCTGCAGGAAATCTTCGAGCGCAGTGCGGCCTCTTCCGCTCCGCTTGCGAAGGCGGCCGAATGCCGGTAACGCCTCGCGCCGCACAGGTTCGGCGGAACGCGCCGCTCCCACCCCATCGCTCAAGGATGCGCTGCGCTTGGTGAATTCCATTCGCAAGGCCATCCTTATATACAACCCCATCAGCGGCCAGCGCCGCTCGCGGCGACTGGCAGAGATTGATGCCGCCGGCAGGATTCTCGCGGATGCTGGCATCAGCGTTGAGTTCGCCCCAACGACCGAAGCGGGCTCGGCTACCCTCTACGCGAGACAGGCCGCGGTCCGAGAATTCGATCTGGTCATCGCCTGCGGCGGCGACGGCACTGTCAACGAAATCATCAACGGTCTCGCCGGCGGCGACGTGCCGATGGCGCTGTTGCCCGCGGGCACGGCCAACATTCTGGCCAAGGAACTCGGCATCCCGTGGGACATTCCCGCCGCCGCACGCCTGATTCCCGAAAGCACGCCGCGGCGGATCGCGCTCGGCTGCGTCGCAGCCCACCAGGCGCCCGACGGGAGTGGCCCGTTTGTTGACGCTCGCTATTTTCTGTGCGTAGGTGGCAGCGGGCCCGACGGCGCAATCGTCAACGGCGTGGATTCGCATTTCAAGAAACGTGCGGGGCAACTGGCGTATTGGGTGGAAGGATTCAAACAACTATTCACCTACAATTTTCCCTTGATGCGCATCGAGTCGTGCGAGCGGACCGTGGACGCATCGCTCGTCGTTGTGGGGCGCAGCGCCGAATACGGAGGCCCATTCAAGATCACGACCGGAGCCAGCCTCTACGAAGATTCGTTCGAGATCGTGGCGTTCTCGACGCGCAGCCGACTGCGATATCTCATTGCGTTACCCGCACTCTACTTTGGCAAGTTGCGGAGTGTTGGCGGAATCAGCGCGTGGAAGACGACTGACGTGACGTGCACGGCGTTGCCCGGTGGCACACTTTATGCGCATGTGGATGGCGAAGCTGTCGGCGCGCTACCGCTTCGTTTCCACATTATCCCTGACGCGCTCACGCTGCTGGTTCCGCCCTCGTCAAAGCCGCCTGCGAAATAGACGCCCAGGCGTCCCATTGCGAAGGAAAGCGAGCAATGGTAGCCTCTGATTCTAACAACCTCGAACGATCGGGGCGGGCGTCGTACAATGGCAGTATAGAAGCTTCCCAAGCTTCGGACGTGGGTTCGATTCCCATCGCCCGCTCCATAGAACTTCCCAAGCATCGCGCATGCCGCTGCCTCTGCGTGCGCTGACCTTTTGCGATTTCGCATGCGGGGGCCCTCATGGCAATTTCGTTGTATCCCAGACTGGGGAAGCGTATGATGCGCCGCCAGTGACCCACATCTGAAGCCCCACTTGCAGTTCCACCTTATCTGGATGGGCGGGTCACCACTGGGGCCACGGCATTCAAGGGCGATATGGTCAGCGAAGTCCCCATTCCGTCAGCAGTCAACGAAAACGAGGAATCGCTCCCTAGTCGGAGCTTCCCATTTCTCCCCGGCAGGAGGACGATATGGCTACCGCAGCAACTGCATCAGCTACTCTCGAACCCAACGTCTCCAGTTTTATTTCCCGGACTCACAAGATTTTGATTGACGGAAAGTGGATCGGATCCGCTTCAGGCAAGACGTTTCCCACGTTCAATCCCGCGACGGGCGAGGTCCTCTCGCGAGTGGCGGAGGGCGAGCGCGAGGACATCGATCGCGCAGTGAAGGCCGCGCGCGCGGCTTTCGAGACCGGCCCGTGGTCGAGGATTACCCCGTCCGAGCGCGGGCGAATGATCTGGAAGCTCGCCGACTTGCTCGAAAAGAATCTCGAAGACTTCGCGCAGATTGAATGCCTGGACAACGGCAAGCCGCTCAAAGTCGCGCGCGCCGCGGACGTGCCGCTCGCAGTGGATCTGTTCCGTTACATGGCGGGCTGGGCGACGAAAATCGAAGGCAATACCATTCCGCTCTCGGTTCCATACACGCCGGGCGCGAAATACCTCGCCTATACTGTTCGCGAGCCCATCGGCGTAGTGGGTCAAATCATCCCATGGAATTTCCCGCTGTTAATGGCCGCTTGGAAACTTGGCCCCGCGCTGGCGACGGGCTGCACGGTGGTTCTGAAACCGGCGGAGCAAACACCGCTCACGGCGCTGCGGCTCGGCGAATTGATTCAGGAAGCGGGAATTCCCGACGGCGTCGTGAATATCGTCACGGGTTACGGAGAGACCGCCGGGGCTGCGCTCGCCGCGCATCCGGACGTCGATAAGGTCGCGTTCACCGGCTCAACTGAAGTCGGGAAGCTGATTTTGCAAGCGGCGGCGGGCAATCTGAAAAAAGTGTCGCTCGAACTCGGCGGCAAGTCGCCCAATGTAGTTTTTGACGACGCTGATTTGGACTCCGCGATTCCCGGAGCCGCGAGCGCCATCTTCTTCAACCATGGCCAGTGCTGCTGCGCCGGCTCGCGGCTGTACATTGAAGAGAAGGCGTTCGAGAAAGTCGTTGACGGCGTGACGCAGCACGCGGAGAAAATACGGGTCGGTCCGGGTCTCGATTTTGTCAGTGACATGGGCCCGCTGGTTTCCGAAGAACAACTCAATCGAGTCTGCGGCTACCTTGAATCGGGTCTCGCGGAAGGCGCGAGGGCGGTGACGGGCGGCACGCGGCACGGCGACAGGGGCTTTTTTGTCAAGCCAACGGTCCTTGTGAACACGAATGAAAAAATGAAAGTCGTGCAGGAAGAAATCTTCGGGCCGGTTGTGACGGCGATTCCCTTCCGCGATGTTGAAGAGATCGTGCCGAAGGCAAACGATTCGATGTACGGGCTTGCGGCGGGGGTATGGTCGCGCGATATCAAGAAGGCGCACACGGTTGCCGCGAAACTGAAGGCCGGAACGGTTTGGATCAATTGCTACAACATCTTCGACGCGGCCCTTCCGTTCGGCGGCTACAAGCAGTCTGGCTGGGGACGGGAGATGGGTCACGAGGTGCTGGATCATTACACGGAGACGAAAGCCGTCTGCACCGCGTTGTAAGCGAACTTAGAATTGCATTTCACTTCGAGCGAGGGGCTCTACGGACGTTCCCGGCCCCCAGCTTCCCTTCTTTCGATCCGGATTAACTTAAACTGCGACGATTTTCCTTGATCGTGTAACCACTGACGCCCGCTTTCATTACCTGCGCGGCCAAACTCAGGATGCGGGCTGCAGCTTCCGTTGAACTTACGCCTCGTGCATGGATGTTTGAAATGAGGTTGCGGTCCGAATCGGAGTGGCCACCGCGAGGGCGGTAGGCCAGGTAGGCTGAAAGGCTTTCCGCGGTGGCGAGGCCGGGGCGCTCACCGATGAGAAGTATAACGACTCTTGGATCGAGCAATTCGCCGATCTCATTCAAGATGCCGACGCGGCAGTAACGGATCACAAAGCCGCGGCCTACTTTCCAACCGGCCGATTGTGCCCCCGCATGGAGGAGGGGCAATAGAGCCGGCACTTGCTTGGACACCGCGGGGACAGACAAGCCGTCTCCGATGACGATTTGTAGATCCCCGCCGCGGCTGCAGCGCTCCTGAATTTTCGACCGGGACGATTCATCGAAGCCGCGGCCCAGGTCGGGCCGCAAGAGATATTCATCTTTGCCCGTGGCGCGGGATTGGACCTCAAAGAGTTCCCAGCGGCGAATAAAATCTCCGCCGAAGGCGCTCATCAGCTCCATTTCGCCGTGGACGGCATCCCGCGCAGCGGCGTGAGCTTGGCGCAAGTCGAGTTGCACGTTCGTGCGGTACGCGGCTCCGGCTCTTCCGGTGAGAATGCGCGCCGGAGTTCTGGCTCGAATCCTTTGCAATCGCGCGGACAGGTCGGAAGCAACCAGAGACATGTTTCGATCGTCCGTGGGTTTCTTCAATTCATCCGTCATCAGAGCAGCTCCGCCAATGAAGACTCGAGGCCACTCATCAATCGGCGCCGCTGCGGAGCGTCCAGCAATGCCGGCTCGCCGTCCCGATAGATGGCGCGGGTCTCCAGCCACGCCAAGAATTCCGGCGCGGGTTTTAGCTTGAAGAGCCGCCTGACGGCGAGGGCATCGTGGTAGCTCGTGGATTGATAATTGAGCATCACGTCGTCGGAGCACGGGACGCCCATGAAGTAGTTGCATCCCGCGGCGGCGAGAAGCAGCAACAGATTGTCAGCGGAATTCTGGTCTGCGTCGGCGTGATTTGTGTAGCAGACATCGCAGCCCATCGGCAGACCGAGGAGCTTGCCCATGAAGTGATCTTCCAGGCCGGCGCGAATGATCTGGCGCTCGTCGTAGAGATACTCGGGGCCGATGAAACCGACGACGCTGTTGATCAGAAATGGATCGAAACATCGCGCGACGGCGTAAGCTCGCGCTTCGAGAGTGAGTTGATCCACGCCGTGGTGCGCCTCCGCGGAGAGAGCGCTGCCTTGACCGGTTTCAAAATACATGACGTTCTCGCCCTTCCAGGGGACGCCGCGGCGGCGGTGGTGCTCCAGAACTTTTTCGCGTCCTTCACGAAGCATCTCCAGCGTGATTCCGAAACTGCGATTCGCGGCCTGCGTCCCGGCGATGGACTGGAAGAGAAGATCCACGGGCGCGCTGCGATCCATGGCGGCCAGCTGCGTGGTGATATGCGCGAGACAACAGGTTTGCGTGGGCACCTGGTACGCATCCACGAGGCGCTGTAAGGCTTGAAGGATCGCGCCGGTGGTCTCGACCGAATCCGAAGCCGGGTTGACGCCGATCACAGCATCACCGCAGCCATAAAGGAGCCCCTCGAAAGCGGAGAGCAGGATGCCGCCGATGTCATCGGCCGGGTGATTGGGTTGGACACGAATTCCCAGGACGCCTTGCTCACCCATCGTATTTCGGCACCGGGTGACATTCCGGATCTTGGCCGCGGCGAGAACCAGGTCTTTGTTGCTCATGATCTTGGTTACGGCAGCGGCTACTTCAGGGAGTACCGCCCAGCGAAGTTGGTGAAGGTCTGCTGCGCGAACGGCGTCGTCGAGGATGTATTCGCGAAACTCGCCTACCGTGAAGCTCTTGATCGATTGGAAGCTTTCCTTGTCGAGGGATTCGAGAATGAGGTGGCTGACGTCGTCCTGCTCGGGGTCAATCAAGGGTTGCTGAACGATTTCGGCGAGGGTTAAGTCAGCGAGTTTGCGTTTAGCTGCGACGCGTTCGCTCTCCGACCCCGCGGCGATTCCGGCCAACTGGTCGCCGGACTTCTCCTCGTTGGCCTTCGCAAAAAGCTCGCGGAGATCAGAAAAAACAAAATGCCCAGGCATGGCAGCTCGCTGCAACGCACGGAATTGGTGCCGACTTCGTTCTCGATAGTAACTTAAAACAAGACGCCGAATGCGGCTTCGCGATCACTCTTCCTGCCCCGCCCCGAAGGAATTCAAAACCTTTGCGGGTTTGATTGCCGGACTCGGTTGCATGGCTCGCTACGGCTCCATCGAGAGGCGTATACTGCGCTGTCGAGGTGAAACGCCATGAAGCGGTTCCTCTTGCTGTCGTTCGTTCTTTGCGTCTGCGCTGTCACTGCCCACTCCCAATCCAATCCACCAAGTGCGCCCCCCGCGGAACTCGCGGCTCCGCTCGCGCCCGCAAATCTCATTGCGGATATTCCCGGGCGAACGACGACGTCGCTCGACGGCGAATGGCACGCGATCGTGGACCCATTCGGGCGCGGCGACGGCTCGCACTACGAGCGCGACCGAAAAGCGAAAGACAAGAGCGAACTCGTCGAATACAACTTCGACACCTCCCCGACGCTGCAAGTTCCCGGCGACTGGAACTCGCAGCGCCCAGACCTGATGTTTTACGAAGGACTGGTCTGGTACAAGCGCGCGTTCACGTTTCACAAGAAGCCAGGGACGCGCGTGTTCATTTACTTCGGCGGGGCGAATTACCATGCGCGGGTCTTTCTCAACACGCTTAAGATCGGCGAGCATTTCGGCGGGTTCACGGCGTTCAATTTCGAGGTCACGGACACGCTCGCGGACGGCGACAACACACTCATCGTCGCCGTGGATGCGGTGCGCGGCCGGGAGGAAATTCCCGCGCCTAGTTTCGATTGGTGGAATTACGGCGGCCTGACGCGCGACGTTTCGGTGGTGGAAGTCCCTCAGACGTTCGTCCAGGATTATTCCGTTCAGCTGGCGAAGGGTTCGATGAATGAGATTTCGGGCTGGGTGCAGCTGAATGGCGCCGCGGCCGCGCAGCAGCCGGTCACGATTGAGATTCCCGAAGCGAATATCAAACAGAGCGTCACGACGGACGCGAACGGGCACGGCGAGTTTCAATTCGCCGCGAAATTAAATCTGTGGTCGCCGGATAATCCGAAACTGTATCGCGTGGTTGTCTCCACCACGTCCGATTCCGTGGCGGACGACATCGGCTTTCGCAGTATAGAGACGCGGGGCACGCAAATCCTGCTGAACGGGAAGCCGATTTTCCTGCGCGGGGTGGCCATGCACGAAGAGGCCGCGTTCCGCGATGGCCGCGCGGTCAACGAAGATGACGATCGCGTGCTGCTTGGTTGGGCCAAAGAACTCGGCTGCAATTTCGTTCGCTTGGCGCATTACCCGTACAACGAGCCGTTTATCCGGCTTGCCGATCGCATGGGTATCATGGTCTGGTCGGAAGTGCCGCTCTGGCAAGGCATTGCGTGGGACAGTTCCGCGACGCTCGAAACCGCCGAGGAAATGATCCGCGACAACATCGCGCGCGATCACAATCGCGCGGCGATCGTCATCTGGTCCGTTGCCAACGAAACTCGGCGAAGCGATGCGCGGCTCGAATTTCTGCGGAAACTCACCGTGGAAGCGCGCACGCTAGATTCCACGCGCCTCATCTCCGCCGCGATGAACTCCTGGGATCAGCCCGGCCCGAACTCGTGGGTTCTGAGCGATGCCCTCGGCCAATATCTAGATGTGCTGGGGCTGAACCAATACATCGGCTGGTACAACGGCACTCCCGACGATTGCGACACGGCCAACTGGAGTTTCGCATACACGAAGCCGGTGATCGCCACGGAATTTGGCGGCGAGGCGCTCGCCGGCTATCACGCGGATTCGGGCACGCGCTGGAGCGAGGAGTATCAGACGAATCTTTACAATCACCAGCTCGCTATGCTGCAGAAGATTCCGGCTCTCGCGGGTATGAGTCCTTGGATATTAAAGGACATGCGCTCGCCGGGGCGCGCGCTTCCCGGCTTCCAAGACTTCCACAATCGCAAGGGATTAATTTCCGATCGCGGGCAGCGCAAGCAGGCTTTCTACATTCTGCAGAAATTCTATGCGGAGAAGGCGGCGGTGTCCGGGAACTAGTTCTATAGATTGCAGCTGCTATTGGCTACGGTAACCCTGCAGATCGCAAATACTCGTCCCTATAGCGGCTTGCCCTCGGCTGCCTGCCCTTTCAGGAGAAACGTCTTTGGGAATTTCCCTTCGCCGCAAATTTTGAATGAGCCAAAATCCTTGAACCACTTCCCTTCTGGGGCCTCAGGCTCGGACTCCCTCCATAGCTTCAGGAGGTAAAGATCCTCGATCGCGATCTTGCGTTCGGCGGCGCGATCAAGGAGATGTCCGCGTAGCGCTGCTGGAAGATTGCTCCATTGAATTCTCGGCATTACTCACCGAAAGTCATGCGCGCGAGCTCGTCCTTGATTCGGCGCTGCTCTTTCGGATCGGAAGTTTCGGTGAGCCTCTTTGCCAGGAAAAAAAACCGCTCTTTCTCGGCTTCTTTCGACTCAAGACCAATCTCAATCAAATTCACGAGGACACGATTAGCGCTGGTCCTTCGAGTTTTCGCCATCGCACGGACCCGCTCGGCGACGGGTATGGGAATCGAAATACTTTGACGGACTGCTTTCTTCCCGTTAGCCATGACAGCAGTATACACCATTCAGCACCAGTGCGCACCACAATGCCATTCACGCCCGGGCCTTTTCGACCATTTCCTCCCAGCGCCCTTGCGATTTCAGGAGAAGCTCGACGACTTCGCGGATTGCGCCACTGCCGCCCGAGCGCGCGGTGACGTAGTGCGCGGCGCGCTTCACTTCGGGTTCGGCGTTGTCTACGGCGACGGCTAGTCCGACGCGCTTCATCAGGGGAATATCCGGCAGATCGTCACCTACGTAAGCCACTTCTGACTCTTTAGCGCCCGTTTTCTGAAGAATCTCTTCATACACCGGAATCTTATAGGGGACGCCCTGATAAACGAACTCCACACCGCCCTCGGCGGCGCGGCGCGTTACCGCAGCCGACTTTCTGCCCGTGATGATCCCCGTTCGCAGGCCCGCCATTTTCAACAGCATCATTCCCACGCCGTCGTGCGAGTCGAATCCCTTCAGCTCTTTCGTGCCACCATCGGGCTCGGACAGCAGCCACACATGACCGTCGGTGAGCACGCCATCGACATCGGTCAGCAGAATTCTAATTTTCTTTGCGCGCGCCCGGACGGCGGGGGAAACTTTCGCAGATTTCGGTGTGGCCAAGGAACGCTCCTTTGTTTGAACTCACTCGCAAGGCTATCACGGCAGGGTGCGGGGAGAAAGTTCAGCCGCGGAAGCAACGCTTGGGGAGCCCAAGAAAGGAGATATACCGACAGGCAGGAGGGTACTTCCTACCAGCGAGTGCTTGAGGGCACGGCGGGGGTTTCTTGCCGGATTCTTTGCGTCGTTGTCTATCTGGGATATATTTCTCCAGCGATGGATTGAATCGAGTTGTGCCGGGGAGCAACGGATGGGTCTGGCGGCGGGGACAAAATTCGGGCCGTATGAGATTGTTTCGCCGCTGGGCGCGGGCGGGATGGGGGAAGTTTATCGCGCGCGGGATTCGCGGTTAGGACGCGATGTGGCGATCAAGATTTTGCCTGCGCAGATTTCGAGTGACAGCGCCGCGAAGCAACGATTCGAGCGCGAGGCTCGGACTATTTCCAAGCTGAATCATCCGCACATTTGCGTGTTGCACGATATTGGTTCACAGGACGGCGTGGACTATATCGTGATGGAGTGCGTCGAGGGGGAGACGTTAGCCAAGCGGCTGGAGCGTGGGCCGTTGCCGCTAGATCTGGTTTTGAAATTCGGGGCGCAGGTGGCAGACGCGCTCGACAAGGCGCATCGCAGCGGCGTGGTGCATCGCGATTTGAAACCGGGGAACATCATGCTCACACCGACCGGAGCGAAGCTGCTGGATTTCGGGCTGGCGAAGCCTGCGGTGTCACAGGGCATCGGCGCGACGCTTACAGCCGAAGCCCTGCAGAGCACGCCGGTGACGCAGGCGGGGACGATCGTCGGGACATTTCAATATATGTCGCCGGAGCAGATCGAGGGGAAAGAGGTGGACGGGCGGAGCGATATTTTTGCGCTGGGCGCGGTGCTGTATGAAATGCTGACGGGCAAACGCGCCTTCGAGGGCAAATCGCAACTCAGTGTGGCGTCTGCCATTCTCGAGAAGGAGCCCGAGCCCATCAGCGTCTCAAAACCGCTCACCCCGCCGGCGCTGGATCACGCGATTCGCTTGTGCCTCGCGAAATCGTCGGAGGATCGCTGGCAAACCGCACGCGATCTCGCTCTCAATCTGAATTGGATTGCGGAAGCGGGCTCGCAGGCAGGGGTTCCAGCACCCGTCGTCGCGCACCGCCGCAACCGCGAACGAATCGCCTGGATGGTCACCGCCGTGGGACTGTTGCTCGCCGCGGGTTTGGCTATCATGTTCGAACACTCTTATCTGAGCCAGCCCAAGCCGAACGTGGCGCGCTTTCTCATCTCCCCTCCGCCTGAGGACGTGAGTTTTGGGGCGGTAAGCCCTTCGCCGAACGGCCATCTTTTGGCCTTTGTGGGCGTCTCGAAGGATGGAAAGCGGCAACTTTGGCTGCGGCCCCTTGATAATGTTGCCGCGCAGCCGTTGGCGGGAACGGACGGTGCGACTTCTTTTTTTTGGTCGCCTGACAGCCAATACCTAGCCTTCTTTGACTCCAGCAGCCTGAAAAAAGTGCCCATCTCCGGTGGAGCGCCGCAGACGCTTTGCAATGTGACGGGCGTAGCTGGCGGAAGCTGGAATACCGATGGGGTGATTATCCTCGGCGGCTCCAAGGGGATTTCCAAGGTATCCGAGGCCGGCGGCGCACCCAGCCCGCTGACTACGCTTGACCAATCGCTAGGTGAACTCTCTCAGGGCGCCCCTTGGTTCCTGCCGGATGGCCGGCATTTCCTCTACGCTTCCGTTCGCGCCGCCACATTGAACGAACGGTGGATTTGCGCCGGCTCACTCGATTCGAACGAAACTAAATGCTTGCTGAAAACAGATCGTTCGAGTTTATCTGTGGTTTACTCGCCACCGGGCTATTTGCTCTATCTGCGCGTAGGGACCCTCATGGCTCAGCCGTTCGATGCCGAGCATCTGAGGGTTACCGGCGATGCCGTCCCCATCGCCGAAAGCGTGCAGTCTTTTTCGGCCTCCGAGAACGGCGTCTTGTCTTACATTAGCGGGGGACCATCCAATCAGACCCAGCTCCAGTGGTTTGATCGAACCGGAAAGAAGCTCGGAACGCTCGGACAGCCCGCTACGTATTGCTGCCCGGCCCTTTCGCCCGACGGGTCTCGACTCGCCGTGGATGTCATGGACGCGCAGCTTGGCACCCGCGACATTTGGGTCTTTGATTTGAAGCGCGCCACGGCCTCCAGATTCACGTCCAATCCCACCGAGGAGATCAGCCCTCTGTGGTCCCCCGACGGCGGCCAAATCTTGTTCACGTCAACACAAAACGGACCGCGAGACATTTACCGAAAGGAGGCGAACGGCCTGGGCGATGCCGAGATTGTCTTCGCATCGAAGAATCAGCAGAAAAGCGTAAACGACTGGTCGTCGGATGGGCGCTACGTTGTGTATGACGATACGGGTGGGCCGACCAGCGTGTGGATCTTGCCGCTCTTCGGCGATCGCAAACCTTTTCCATTTGTCCAAGGCGCATACGACGCCAGGCAGGCGCGTTTTTCACCCAACGGGCGGTACATTGCCTATGTTTCGAACGAGTCAGGAAACTTCGAGATCTACGTCACCACGTTTCCAGATCGCACTGGCAAATGGCAGGTCTCAACCGCCGGGGGAACGCACCCCGAGTGGCGGCACGACGGCAAAGAAATCGAGTTCGTTTCCGGCGGGAAGCTGATGGCCGTGGATGTAAAGACTGACGCTCCGCAATTTGAAGCGGGTATTCCTAAGCCCCTCTTTGAAGCCGACATTCTGACCGGCCTGGCGAATTCCATTTATGCGCCGACCGCGGATGGCCAGCGGTTTCTGGTGGTCACGACCATCAAGCAACAAACTATTTCTCCTATCACGGTGGTGACGAACTGGGCGGCGGAGTTGAAGCCATGACGCTGGCGGCGGGGACAAAACTCGGGCCGTATGAGATTGTTTCGCCGCTGGGCGCGGGCGGGATGGGGGAAGTTTATCGCGCGCGCGATACGCGGCTGGGACGCGATGTGGCGATCAAGATTTTGCCGGCGCAGATTTCGAATGACAGCGCTGCGAAGCAGCGATTCGAGCGCGAAGCCCGTACCATCTCTAAGCTGAATCATCCGCACATCTGCGTCCTGCACGACATTGGTTCGCAGGATGGCGTGGATTATCTCGTGATGGAGTGCGTCGAGGGCGAGACGCTTGCGAAGCGCCTCGAGCGCGGGCCGCTCCCACTCGATCAGGTTTTAAAATTCGGGGCGCAGGTGGCAGACGCGCTGGACAAGGCGCATCGCAGCGGCGTGGTGCATCGCGATTTGAAGCCGGGCAACGTGATGCTCACGCCTACGGGCGCGAAGCTGCTGGATTTCGGGCTGGCGAAACCTGCGGTGACGCAGGGAATCGGGATGACTCTGACCGCGGAGGTGATGCAATCTTCGCCGGTGACGCAGGCGGGGACGATCGTCGGGACATTTCAATACATGTCCCCGGAGCAGATCGAAGGGAAAGAGGTGGATGGGCGCAGCGATATTTTCGCGTTGGGCGCGGTGTTGTACGAGATGCTGACGGGCAAGCGGGCGTTCGAGGGGAAATCGCAACTGAGCGTGGCGTCGGCGATTCTGGAGAAGGAACCCGAGCCGATTAACACTACCAAACCGCTGACGCCGCCCGCGCTGGATCATGCGATTCGGCTGTGTCTCGCGAAATCTCCCGAGGATCGCTGGCAGACGGCGCGCGATCTCGCGCTGGATTTGAATTGGATTGCGGAAGGCGGCTCGCAGGCGGGCGCGCCGGCTGTGGTTTCCTCGCGCAGGGCGCGCCGCGAACGAGTCGCGTGGGCGACGGCAGCGCTCGCGATCCTAGTTGCGGCGGCGATTGCGATGGGCGCGGGATGGATGCTGAAATCTTCGGCGCGCCCCGAGCGCGTGTGGGAACTATCTGTATCACTCCCCGAGGACACGCTGGCTGGTTTCGTCGAGTTGTCGCCAGATGGCCGTCGATTAGTGTTAGGCCTTAGCGGCCCGAGTCAATTGCAACTTGCACTTCGGTCGCTTGATTCGCCGCAAATTCAACCTCTTCCCGGCACGGAGAATGCAAGAACCCCTTTCTGGTCCCCCGATGGCCGGTCGATTGGGTTTTATGCTAACGGAAAACTGAAGACGATTTCCGCCAATGGCGGCCCGGTACAGGTCTTGTGTGATGCGAGCCTGAGCGGGCGGGGCGGATCCTGGAACAGCGACGGAGTGATTTTATTCGCGGGCACTACCGGCCCTCTGCAACGTGTGGAGGCTTCCGGAGGGACATGCGCTCCGGTGAAGACGCCGGAGGCTGACGAGAGCGACTATTACCCCGTTTTCCTGCCCGATGGAAAGCATTTCCTCTACCTGGCGGGGGGGGGCGAGGAATCCAAGCGCGGCGTCTACCTAGCGTCGCTCGACAACCCGGCCGGTCAGCGCCTTCTCGCTGACCAGTCCAATGTTGTGTTTGCCCCCTCGATTCATGGGAGCGAACAGGGCTACCTGCTATTTCTTCGTGGAACTACTTTGACGGGGCAACGATTTAACACGGAGACGCTGCAACTTACGGGGGACGCGTTCCCGGTGGCTGAGCAGGTTTCTAAGACTATGAGCAATCAAGTTGGCGCCTCGGCTTCGGCTGATGGAACTCTGGTTTATCTGGCAAATTTCGTTAGGGACAATCAGCTCACTTGGTTTGATCGTTCGGGCAAGGCCTTGGGCAACGTTGGGCCGCACGGATATCAGGACGGGGTGGCCCTCTCGCCGAATGACAAGGTTGCGGCTATTGGCCGCAACTTCAGCGGCACAGATGGCGAGTTGTGGCTGGAAGATTTGAATCGCGGCGGGGCGACCCAGTTTACATTTGACCCATCGAATGGGCGAAGCTCGGTTTGGTCCCCAGATGGCGCGCAAATTATTTTTTCTTCCAGCGCCGGGAAGCTTTATCGAAAAGACGCGAATGGAGGGGGTCGCGAAGAACCCCTGCTCACGACAGGCGATTCAGCGTATGCTTCGGACTGGTCACGCGACGGGCGGTTCCTGCTTTATACCAAAATCGACCCGAAGACCGGCGCCGACCTGTGGGTTTTACCCGATCCATCTGGCAAGCTGGGCGATAGCAAGCCGTTTCCCTTTCTGCAAACCGAATTTTCGGAGAGCCAAGGGCAATTCTCTCCCGACGGACGCTGGATTGCGTATAGCTCGAACGAATCCGGTCAGTCGGAAGTCTACGTTCGGCCATTTTCGGGACAGCCCTCCGGGAGCACAGGCAAGTGGAAAGTGTCCACCGATGGGGGACGCGAGCCACGCTGGAGCCCGAACGGCAAGGAGCTATTCTATTTGGGGAGGGATAAGCATGGAAGAACGGAATTGATGGCTGTGCCCGTTGGCACGACTGGCGGCGCGATTTTCGAGGCCGGTGCGCCGAAGCCGCTGTTTGATTTCGACGGCCTGGGGGTCGTACCGCAATCTAATGTTTTCTTATACAGCGTGGCGGCGGATGGCCAGCGGTTTCTAGTAAACGTTTCCGTGAAGCCGATTACGTCGACGCTGAACGTGATTGTGAATTGGGAAGCGAGCATCGCGGAGAACAAATGAGCCTGGCGGCGGGGACGAAATTCGGGCCTTACGAAATTGTTTCGCCGCTGGGCGCGGGCGGAATGGGGGAGGTGTATCGCGCGCGGGATTCGAAGCTGGGGCGCGAGGTGGCGTTGAAAGTTTTGCCGGAGGCGTTTGCCGCGGACGCTTCGCGTATGGCGCGATTTCATCGTGAAGCGCAATTGCTGGCTTCGCTGAATCATCCCTGCATCGCTTCGATTTACGGATTTGAAGATTCAGGAAAAATTCATGCGTTCGTGATGGAGCTCATCGAGGGGCCGACGCTCGCGGATCGCACCAGCGCGGGCGCGATTCCCTTGAACGAAGCACTGGGAATCGCCAAGCAAATCTGCGAGGCGCTGGAGTTTGCGCACGAGCGCGGGATCGTGCATCGCGATTTGAAACCGGCGAATGTGAAGGTGACGCACGACGGCGCGGTGAAAGTCCTCGACTTCGGGTTGGCCAAGGCGCTAGAGACGCAGGACTCCGGAGTGAATATCGCCAATTCGCCGACGCTAAGCATCGCGGCGACGCGCGAAGGAATGATTCTCGGGACGGCGGCATACATGGCCCCGGAGCAGGCCAAGGGGCGACCGGCGGACCGGCGCGCGGATATTTGGGCGTTTGGCTGCGTGCTCTACGAGATGCTGAGCGGAAAGCAGCCGTTCAGCGGAGAGACGGTTTCGGACACGTTAGCCGAAGTGCTCAAAGTGGACCCGGACTGGACGGCCCTTCCCGGGGACACGCCTGCCAGCATTCAGAAACTTGTGCGGCGCTGTTTACTGAAAGATCCGAAGCAGCGTTTGCAAGCGATTGGCGAGGCGCGCATCGCCATTGAACAGACTTTGAATCCGACGGCGCAAGTGAGCGGGATTGATTTTATCGCGCCGACGGGAGCGGGTGCTCCCGTTGAGAGCGTGCGACAGCCCGCATGGCGGCGGCTTCTGCCCTGGGCCGTGGCGGCGATCCTCCTCATCGCGACGGCGATTTTCGCGACTTTGTTTTGGCGCGTGGTTTCGGTCCCCGTGCGATCGGTGCGCTCGTATATTCTTCCTCCCGACCAGGCGACATTTGTTTTCCAATCTACATTCGGAGCGCCGGTCCTCTCGCCGGACGGTAAGCGGGTGGTATTCAGCGCAAAAAGTGGTAACGCCAATGAGATTCTCTGGGTGCGTGAGCTGGATTCATTGACGGCCCGCCGGCTCGAAGGCACTGAAGGCGCTACGTTTCCCTTCTGGTCGCCGGATAGTCAATTTGTGGGCTTTTTTGCGTCGGGCAAGCTGATGAAGATTGATACCTCCGGCGGGCCAGCGCAGACAGTTTGCGCCGCTCCAAGCGGGCGCGGGGGCACCTGGAGTCAGAATGGAGTAATTATCTTCGCTCCGAAGGTGGCCGGATCGCTCGAGCAGGTCGCGGCGGCGGGGGGAGACCCCGTAGCGATTTTTGCTGACGATAAATCCAGCCAACAACTTACGGCTCGGTGGCCGCTGTTTCTACCTGACGGCAATCATTTTCTGTATTGGTCGGGCAACCCTTTCGCTATCGGGGCCGCAGATACCAATGGAATTTTTCTTTCGTCGCTGGACGGCAAACAACGACAATTCATGTTTCCCGCCGACAGTGATGCCCTTTATGCGGCGCCCGGTTACTTGCTTTTTTTGCGGGGCGATACTTTGATGGCCCAGCCATTTGACGCGAATGGCGTGAAGCTTACCGGCGATGCCGTTCCAATTGCGGAACATATCGGAAACCCGCAGAAGTACCGGCTCGGTCATTTTTCCGTTTCTCAACATGGGGAGCTCATTTACGAAGGGTCGGACACAGAGGCGGGTCAAGTTACCTGGATTGATGCGAGCGGAAAGCAGCTGAGCACTTTAGGCGATCCGGGAGGCGTTCAAGACGTGCGACTCTCGCCGGATGGCAAGACGTTGGTCGAGTCGATCGAGGATCCGGGGACGAGCAACAATGATCTATGGCTGGTGGATTTGTCGCGCGGAGTGCGCACACGATTCACGTTCGACCCGGCATCGCACGGCTATCCCGCCTGGTCACCGGATGGGCGAGAAATCGCCTTCTCTTCTACACACGCAGGAAATTTGAGCATTTTTGAAAAAGCGGCGAACGGAACCGGCGACATTCAACCGCTGGCCGGGGACGGGGTAGAACAACTCGTCACCGACTGGTCCAGAGACGGGCGTTACATTGCCTACAATCGCCTGGATACACAGACAGGGGGCGGATTCGGCATTTGGATATTGCCGCTTTTTGGAGACAAGAAGGCGTTCCCCTTCATCCAGAATCAGTACAACCTGCTGACTTCAACGTTTTCGCCGGACGGTAAGTGGATTGCGTATTCTTCGCAAGAGTCCGGGAGGCGCGACGTATTTATCTCCTCGTTTCCAGGGGGAAGCAGCAAATTCCAGGTCTCGGCGAACGGCGGATCGGCGCCGCGCTGGCGGGCGGATGGGAAGGAACTGTTTTATATTTCCGATGATAACAAGATGACGGCCGTGGAGATTCAGGAGGAGGGTGGCTCTCTCGAAATCGGAAATGCGCAGGCGTTGTTTCCGGTGAACGCTTCCTCGAGCTTGCTGCTGCCGTACGACGTAACGAGTGATGGGAAAAAGTTTGTCATTGTTGTCCCCATCACGTCGTCGGGCGAAGAACCCATCACGCTTGTGACGAACTGGACGGCTGCGGTGAAGAAACCTTGAGGCCGGCGGCGGAGGCAACTTGGGCCGCGGCTTATCTAAGATGCAGACACACGCGAAGATCGCCGAAATCTTCGTCCAGGATATTGGAATAGATCACGAATAAGCCTGCGCCCCCCTCGATCGCCAGAGCTGCCGAGTAGGCGAACACATCGTTCAACCTCGGGAAGATACTTCCGAGCGTGGCTACCAGAAGCCCTAGTGGAAGGCTGACCACAAAATAAACTCCGATGCAGTACACGAAGGTGCGCCAGGTGTAGGTCCACCAGATTCGCAACGCGCGGGCGAACGTCGGCGCCAACACTTCGTTGGATTCCGCACTTTGAAGTGCCAATAAGGCGATATGGAAGTGGCGGAATTTCTTTCTTAGAACGAATCGCAGTACCAGTAGGGCTGCGGCGTAATTGATGACGTACGGTCCGAACTCCGTCAGATTGCGGAACAGCCAAAAGGGGATGGCGTCTTTTTGATAGAGCGCATTTGCACTCCACAGTAGCGCCGCAACGAAAATCGCGAACAGGATTGCTTTGCGCCAGAAGACGGCCCACCAGATTCGGAGGGCGCGTCCGATGGTCTTGGGGATGTGCTTGCCCTCGACCTCGCTCGACTGTGCGGAGGATTCTTCTCCGGGTATAGGAGGCATATGGCCCATGGAATTTGGCGGGATGCTAACGAACTGAAGAGCGAGCGTCAATTCGCCGTTATGAGGTCACGGAAAACCTTTCGCGCGACGATTGGTAGGACAGACATTCTTGTCTGTCCAGGATTTTTATTTGGGCATCGAATGGGGGCTGCATGCAAGAAAGAGGACAGGCAGGAATGCCTGTCCTACTAAGACCCTTAGCAAATCATCTTCCGCCTAGAAGAGTTCCAGGGTCCACAGATCGTGGAGATGGAGCACGCCGAGGGGGCGCTGCTCTTTGTCGACGACTACGATGGAGGTGATGCGGCGGCGCTCCATCATGTTTAGCGCGGTGCCGGCTAGTTCGTGCGGGGACAACGTGACAGGAGCTTTCGTCATGTAGTCGCCGGCGGAAACGTGGAAGGCTTCAGAGCCGCGCTGCTGCATCAGGCGGCGCAAGTCGCCGTCGGTGACGATGCCGGCGAGGCGCGCTTCGGCGTCGAGCACGGTTGTCATGCCCAAGCCCTTGCGGCTCATCTCGTAGATTACGTCGGTCAGCTTCGTATCGAGATTCACGCGCGGCAGGGCGTCGCCGGAGTGCATCAAGCTTTCGGCGCGCAGGAGTTTTCTGCCGAGGCGGCCGCTCGGATGCAGGGCGGCGAAATCTCCTTCTTTGAAGCCGCGGCGTTCCAGCAGGGCGATGGCGAGCGCGTCGCCGATGGCGAGCGTAGCCGTGGTGGAAGCAGTCGGCGCTAGATTGAGCGAGCAGGCTTCTTCCTTGACGCGAATGTCGAGAACCACGTCGCTTGCAGCGGCGAGCGTGGAGCGCGCGTTGCCGGTCAGCGTCACGATCGGGACGGCCAATCGCTTGAGCGTTTCGAGCAGCGCGACGATCTCTTCCGTCTCGCCACCGTAGCTGATGGCCAGCAGCGCGTCGCTGCGCGTGAGCATGCCGAGATCGCCGTGCAGAGCGTCAGCGGGGTGCAAGAAGAACGATGGCGTGCCAGTGCTCGAAAGAGTGGCGGCGACTTTTCTTCCGATCAGGCCGGACTTGCCCATGCCCGTAACGACGACGCGGCCTTTGCACGAGAGCAGGAGCTCGACGGCTTTTTCAAATCGCGCGTCGAGCCGCTCGATTAAATCAGTGATGGCAGCGGCTTCAATTCGCAAGACGCGTTTGGCTGTTTCGAGGCTCACGCGCCCTCCCACTTGCGAACGAGCGACGCGAGTTGCACGAGTTTGCCGAAGAGGCTTGGCACGAGATCGAGGCGCAGCGCGTTGGTGCCGTCGGAGAGCGCCTTAGCCGGATTCTCGTGGACCTCGACGAAAATTCCGTCCACACCGGCGGCTACGCCTGCCCGTGCTAGCGGTTCTATGAACTCCGGTTGGCCGCCGCTTGACTTCCCTTCCCCGCCGGGCAATTGCAGCGCATGCGTCACGTCGAAAACGACGGGACAACCTGTGCGCCGTAAAACACTGAACGAGCGCATATCCACAACCAGATTTTGGTAGCCGAAGGAGCTGCCGCGTTCCGTGAGCACGATTTTCTCGTTGCCGGTGCTCGCGACTTTTTCCACGGCGTTCGCCATTTCCCACGGCGAAACGAACTGGCCCTTCTTGAGATTCACGACGCTGCCCGTCTTTCCGGCGGCGACCAGGATGTCGGTCTGCCGGCAAAGGAACGCGGGAATTTGAATAACGTCGCAAACTTCCGCAACGGGGCCAGCTTGCTCGACGGAGTGAATGTCCGTGAGGATCGGGACGCCGAGCGCCTGCTTGACGCGTTTCAGAATCGCGAGACCATCCTTCATTCCCGGACCGCGGTAAGAAGAGATGGAGGTGCGATTGGCCTTGTCGTACGACGCTTTGAAAATGAGATGCAGGCCCGCGGCCGCGGTAATCTCTGCGAGCTTTTCCGCGATCATGCGCGTGTGCGCTTCGCTTTCGATGACGCACGGCCCGGCGATCACGAAGAGCGGCTGAGCGCCCCCAAGGGAGAATCTGCCGACTGGAATTTCGCGCGTGGCGGACATGTTAGCAATTGTAGCCTATG
>Ga0181538_10000853_pt1 | contig 36025 bp, 28 predicted proteins | sample PEATcosm2014_Bin_40_FD_119773 | JGI IMG/M metagenome (GOLD analysis project Ga0181538, IMG submission 119773) | Peatland microbial communities from MTU Mesocosm Facility, Houghton, MI, USA - PEATcosm2014_Bin23_30_metaG | ecosystem: Environmental > Terrestrial > Soil > Wetlands > Peat | place... | reverse complement strand
TCCTCTGAAGAGAGGGCGGGTGTTCACCGAGTTGGACAACTCCAAGGGTCAGCAGGTCGCCGTCATTAATGAGGCGCTGGCACGCCGGTACTGGCCCGACGCAGATCCTGTCGGACAGCGTATTAAGCTTGGGCGAACGGTAGCATTTCGTTCTTCATCGGATCTGACCATTGTCGGGGTCGTCGGTGACATTCGATCGGACGGCTTCGATACGGCGAGCGCGCCGTGTATCTACGTTTCTGAACCTCAAGCTCCACCTTATGTATCGGTTGTATACCTGCGTACGGGCGGCGATCCGGGTACATTGGGCGAGGCGATTCGCCACGAGGTGCAAGCGGTGGACCCCGGCGTCCCGGTCTACGGCATCCGAACGATGGACGAGGTCGTCGGCAAAAATCTGGCGGCGCGCCGGTTTGCTCTGGAACTCCTCGGCGTATTCGCGGCGGTCGCCTTTCTTATTGCCGCCATCGGTATCTACGGCCTCATGGCTTATACCTTTAGCCGTCGTATCGGTGAAATCGGCCTTCGCATGGCGCTCGGGGCGCAGCGCAGCGACATTCTGAAAATCGTGCTAGGAGAGGGGGCGGTGATGGTCGTGTTCGGAGTGGCGGCGGGGCTGATCGGATCTGTGATCTTGACGCGATTCCTGCAGACGTTGCTCTTCGAGATCAAACCTACCGACCCGATCACGTTTGGCGTCCTCACGGCGCTCCTCGTATCGGTGGCGCTATTGGCCTGTCTCATTCCCGCTCAGAGGGCCAGCCGCGTTGACCCGCTCGTCGCACTGCGCCATGAGTGAGGAGCTACCGGGGAGTGATGGGGATCGAGGTTCAGAGAGAGGATGACGGAATTTATATCGGTGGTCAGGTCACGCCGTTTGCAGAGGCTGTCATGACGCTAAAGTCTTTCGAAGGAGAACTGGCGCTTCGCCGTTCCTGATTCAGCCCGAAAATCAGGCAGTTTGGATGCGTGAAACGCTGATTCGATCGGTCGTATTTCCTGACTGACTAATGCAGATAAACCCGCAAAGGCGGCCGACGCACTGATCGAAAACGAATTTGCGAATATCGAGGCTCACGTGACCTCCTCCCAGGCGATGAACGCCTGGTGTCGAGGAGGTTGGCATTAGATGAACGCGACAGCTCACCGTGATCGCGGTGGTCCGGTTCAGCGGCCTGCTTGGGTTTTGGCCAGTCCTCACCGTCGGCGGAATTCGAGGTTGCATCAGTCAGGCCAGCCGACGAGCCGGCGCCTCGGCCGCCAGCAGGCCCGTCACGTTCGCCACTGCAAAGCTAAGCCCCTTCAGATTGCGCTCGGGAGGCACGCCTGGGATAGGCCGGGGATACCCGCAAGCCCGGTAGATCATCCGCCCACCCGCCTCGGTGCACGTGCGGTATTCCCCGCGCGGGCAGTCCCAATCCAGCTTCACTGCGATCACGCCTTCGATCGCGCCCGGCAGCCAGCACACGCCCGCTTCTTCGCCCGCTGCTACGATCAGGCAGTGCCGCTCGGCCGCGCTTGCCACCGCGTCCCGAAGCGCCGCCCGATGCTGCGGGTTGCTTGTCCCCAGACTGAGGTTGATCAGGTCCATGCCGTTCCGCACGGACCACTCGATCCCGCGCAGCAACGGACCGATCCGCGCCGCCAGAGAATCGTGGAAGATCTTCACCGCGAATACCTGCGCGTCCGGCGTCTTCTCCCGGATTACCGCCGTCACCGCCGTGCCGTGCCCCAACCGGTCCGTGTAGTCGGCGCCTTCGCCCCCGTCCGGCAGGATCGCGACACCGCCTGCCACTCCGTTCACGTGCGGGTGCGAGGCGTGCACGCCGCTATCGATGACTGCAATCCTCATGACGCCGCCGCGGCGCGGCCGAACAGCAGCGAAAATGCGCCGCCCCGCGACCGCAACTCGCCCGGCGTGCCCTCCTCCATGATCCGCGATCCATCCAGCACGATCACGCGGTCTGCGCACGCAGCCAGGTCTTCGCGATGGGAAATCAGCACGGTCGTCCGGCCTCTCATGATGGCCCGGTATCCGGCCACCACATGCCGCTCGTTCACCGGATCGAGCGAACCCGTGGGCTCGTCCAGCACCAGCACCGCGGGATCGGCCAGAAACGCACGGGCGATCGCGATCCGCTGCCTTTCGCCCGCCGAGAGCGTGGCTCCCCGCTCCCCCAGTTGCGTTTCGTACCCAAGCGGCAGCCCCGCGATGAACTCGTGGATTCCGGCGGCGCGCGCCGCCTCCTCGATCTGCCTCCGGCTGGCGTCCGGGCGCGCGTAGCGCAGGTTCTCCTCGACGGTGGCGTGGAAGAGGAACGGTTCCTGATCCACCAGCACAACCCGCCGCCGCAGGTCCGCCAGTCGCAGGTCCCGCACATCGCGCCCGTCCAGCCGGACCGAGCCCGCGTCGGGATCGAGCAGGCGCAGCAGCAGATCCGCGATCGTCGATTTCCCGCTCCCGCTCGGCCCTACGATCGCCAGCGTCTGCCCCGCGGCCAGGCGGAAGCTGACCTCGTCCAACACCGGGCCGTTGCGGTCGAAGGTGAGGGAGACGCAGTCGAACTCCAGGTCGCCGCGCACCTCGTCGAGCGCCGCCGCGTCCGCGGCCTCCACTACCTCCGGCGGGGTGTTGAAGATCTGGTCCACGCGCGCCAGCGAAACGCGCGCGGAGGCGATGGAAGCATACAGCCCCATCAGGGCCTGCACCGGCGGGAACAATCGCATCTGGTAGCTCAGGAACGCCACGAAGGTCCCCAGCGTGAGCGCGCGTTCGATCACCAGGTGGCCGCCATAGAGAAACACCAGCAGCGTGCCGCCGGAGAGAATCAGTCCGGGCAACCCGCCCGAAAGGTAGCTCAACAGTTGCATGGACATCAGCGCGTCGACGAACGTCCCGTTCCTGCGGCGGAAGCGCTCCACCTCACGCTCCTGCGCGTTGCACGTCACTACCAGTTTCATTCCCTGCAGCGTTTCGATGAGGAAACTCCCGATATCGGCGCTCGCCTGCCGCATCGCCGACACCTTGCCCTCCAGGCGTTTCCGGTAGTGCGTCAGCGCCCACACGCTGGCCGGCAGCAGCGCCACGCTGAGCAGAAACAGGCGCGCATCCAGCCATAACAGCGCCGCCACGCTGCCCGCCAGGAACAAGACGTTCCCCACCCACGCCAGCGCGGTCTCCGCCGCGATCCGCTGAATCTCCCCGATATCGTTGTTGATTCGGCTGACGATCTCGCCCATGCGGGTGCGCGCGTAAAAGCGCGGGGAGAGCTGCTGCAGGTGCTGGTAGAGTTCCACCCGCATATCGAACAGGATCTCCGCCGAAACCCGCGTATACCGCAGGCCGCTCACCATGTTGAGGACAAAACTGGCCGCCGTAATTCCCACGAACATCCCCATGATCTGGAGCAGCGCGCGAGGATCGCGCCCCAGCAGCGCGCGATCCACCAGGCTTTTCGAAAGGTACGGCAGCACCAGCGAAAGCCCGGTGCTCACCACGCTCAGCGCCAGCACCAGGATGAGTTTGCGCCAGTAGGGAACCGCGTACGCGAGGAGCTTTCTTCTACCGGGCGGGCATGACATACAGATTGGTCGACATGTCCGCGTCCAATGAGATGGTGCGCAGGTACTGGAAGGTGGCCGCATCGTACAGGTCGATGGTGTTGCCGGCCACGTGGATGTAGAGCACCGTGCCGTTGGAACTGACCTTCAAGCCCATGCGCGGGCGGCCCTTGAATTCCATGCGCGGCCCGAGTTTGCGATTCTCCAGGTCGAACGACCAGAACTCGTACTTGCCGATCTCCGAATGCAGCCCGTACGCCATCTTTCGTCCCGGCGCCAGTGCGAATCTGCCTACTCCGGATGCCGGACCGAGCGGGTAGAAATCCACGTCCTTCTTCGCCAGATTGACGCGCGCGATTCCCATGAGGGATCGGTGCTGCACCGCGTCCTGCACGTTGAAAATGCCCGTGTAGAATCCAGGTTCCTCATTCAGGTCCTGCCCCAGCCCGAAATCGATATGGCCGAAGCCGTCCTCGATGGGCCGCGAGATCTCCCACTTGTCCACCTGCTTGAAGTCCGTGGTGTCATACACCAGGATGTCCTCGCCGAGGAAGTACATCAGTTTACCGTCCGGCGAAAACCGCACATCGGCGAATTCCCGCTCCTCTCCGTTAGGCCAGGGAATGGTGCGAGTCACCTTGTGTTCCTTGAGATCGTACTGGTAGAGCACCGGCGCCCCGATTTCGAACCGGTCCGACAGCTTGGTTACCGGCTTCACCATCAGCAGCACAAAGCGGTCCAGCGGATCCGGCTCGAGGCCGAAGATCCGCATCTTCTTGTTGCCCTCGCTGAGCTTGAAGGAATCGATGGACTTGCGCGACGCGATATCGATGATCTCGATGTTCTCGTAGGTGGTGTCCGCGACGTAAAAGCGCTTGCGGTCGGCGGAGAGAATCAGGTCCACCGGCGTGCCGGTCTTGCATTCGATCTGCCCGGTAACTTTCTCCGTGGCCTCGTCGACGATAAAGATCTTGTTCGGCCGCCCACCCACGTACAACTGGCCATTGCCGCCGGTGATCTTCTCCGCGCCCGCGGTGGTCAGCGCCGCCGCCGCAATCAGCAGCCAGAGCTTGCGCATCACGGAAACACCAGGTCGATCTTGCGCCAGTCCTTCTGCGCGGAGGCGCACTTGGCCGTCCAGTTCGGAGCGTGGTTCAACTGGTCGGGAACCTGCGCGGGCCAGAAGCAGCCTTCGTGGCAATCGAACAGGTCGCGCTCCACCGGCGTGCACAGTCCCGCCGTCCCGCCCTTCGAATCCGCCTCCCAGCCTGGCGAAAACACCATCGTGCAGCCCAGCGGAATGTGAGGCGCGGGTGGCGTCTGTTGCGGCGGACCCTGCTGCAGCGCCACCACGTCTTCGCCTTCCACGTGCTGCACGATCCGCCCTGCCTTGCGATTAACTGACTTGAGATGCTTCATACTTTTCCCCATCGTCGAACTGTTCCAGGAACCCGGGATTGCGCGCCGAAAGCTCGCCGTAAATCCTCAAACACGTATCGGTCCACGCGCGGATCCACTCGCAGTAATGGAGGTTGGGCCGCGACGTGTCCCCGTAGCGCGTGTGCGCTTCGTGATAGCATCCGCCGGCGCACAGGGGACGCGCCCAGCAGCGGCTGCAGTCCGTCTTGTCCGCAATGTGATGCTTCTCCAGAAAGCCGATTTGCACCAGCCGGTCGATCCCCGTACGCACCGTGCCCATCTTGTGCTCGTCGCTGCCCGCGAACCGGTGGCACAGCGCTACGTCGCCGTCCGTCGAGACTCCAAGCAGCCCTAGACCCGCCCCGCATGGAAATGGCTTGCTGACCCCCTTGTGGATCTCCTCCAGCGTGTCTTTCACGTTGGAGAAGCCGTGGTGCCGCCCGGCGAGCGCGGCGTCCAGAAAATCCGCCGCCAACGATTGGAACTGCCGCAGCATGCTGTCGAAACCGGACTCCGCGATGGCGTAGTCGCGGTTCGGCGACGTGGTCACCGGGGCGAACCCCACTTCCCAAAACCCGACCTCTTCCGTGAGGTGCCGGAAAATCCGGTGGATATCCAGATGGTTGGTCGTTAGCGTGACCCGCGCGCCCACCGGACGCGTGCGATGCCGGCGCAGCAGTTCGCGGATCTTCGGCATTACGATGTCGTAGCTGCCGGTCCCGTTGGAGAATACGCGGAACTGGTCCTGCACCTCCTTCGGCCCGTCGATCGAGATGGTCACGCCCACCCGGTTCTCCGCCAGGAACTCGATCACGTCCGGCTTGAGCAAGGTTGCGTTCGTGGTCAGGCTGAAATCCACTTCCTTACCCACTTCCGCCGCGCGCCGCCGTGCGTACTCGATGGTGGATTTCAGCACCGGCAGATTCAGCAACGTCTCCCCGCCGAAAAACGTCAGGTGCGCCAGCGGGTTGTCGCCCGACTCCCGCAGCATGAACTCCACGCTTTCCCGGGCGGTCTGCTCGCTCATGAACTTGGGTTTGCGTCCGTTTTCCGTGTCTACGATCTTGTCCTCGCCGTACTCGTAGCAGTACGTGCAGCTCAGGTTGCACTGGTTGGTGACGTTCAGCACCATGGTGGTCAGCGGGAAGTTCGCTGGCGGCATCTGTCGCGTCGGCTCCGGCTCGGGGACGCCCGACGCGCCGATGGCCCGCACGCGCATCAGCTCGTTCACGGTCTCCCGCAACTCCGCCGGCGGAAACTGCGTGCTCAGTTCCTCCACCAGTTCGCCCGGGGCCATCTCGCCCCGCCCGAGACGCGCCAGAATCGCCGACGCGGCATCGTCGAGCTCGAACACCGCGGCGCTCGGCACCAGGTACAGAAACTCCCGGCCCGACGCTGCGAACGAATGGAACTCGCGCAGCCCGACAGTGGTCACTGCGCCACCTCCGGCTGGTCGTATCGCATGTACAGCGGCACCGTGACCAGCAGGTGCGCCCGTGCGCGCAGCGTGCGGCCGTCCGCCGTCTTATAGCTCGCGAGCACCCACACATCGCCGGTGTTGTTGGCATTGCGCGGCCGCTTGGGGTTGGGGCCGTCCACGTTCGGCGTGAACAGACCCTTGTCGTCGATATGGCCGACGTACTCCTTGTCGGTATCGTCGAACGTGGCGGTGAACTCCTCGATCGTCCACGCCACCTCGACCGGCCCCAGGATCAGATCGTCAGCCGTGTCAGGCTTGCCGTCCGCGCCGTTGTGGTAGGCAATCGCTTCGAACTGCTGTAACTGCTTCGGATACTGAATCCCGCCGACCCGCGCCATGCCCGCGATGGGCGTCACCTTGATGGCGTCGATCTTGTCGTATACGATGACCGCCGCGGGCTTCACCGTGCCCGCCACGGTGACGTCGCGCGGCCCCGTGGCGGCGTCCTTCGCCACTTCCACTTCCAGGCGGACGCGATCCGCCGCGGCGCTGACCACGCGCTTTACCGTGACCCCGCGCCCTAACTCGATGGCCGAGGCATCCAGCCCCGCCGGGAAGTTCGCGCCGAAGATGGATATTTCTCGCGTTCCGCCGCTAACCAGGGATACCGTGTCCAACCCCGAGACCACCGGGTCCGCGCCCATCCGGGTGATGGTTACGTCCATCCCGATCTCGTCGTAGCCGCCGGTGAACCATCGCCCCGAAAGCTCGCGCCGCTCCCGGTCGAGGAACATCACTTCGCGCCATCCTTCCTTGCTGGCACCTTCGAAGGAGCGCCCGCGCCACTGAAATCCCGTATAAAGGATGGCTTTGCCCTGCCGCGTGAGCGTCTCTCCCGTCCTGGCGCTGACGTACCGGGTCTCGGTGACGAACTCCTGCTCCCGCTCGCCCGGCCGGATTGTGGTCTCGCCGTAAAACGCGCCTTTTCCCGCCTGGTAGCCGCGGAACATCCAGCGTCCTTGCAGTTTCGGCGCCCCCATGTTCGCCGACCACGCCGACCACTCCGGCGTCGTGAGCGGAAGCCCGCTCGCCAGCAGCGGGAGTACCTTATCCATGGGGTGCCGGTTGTCCGGCGGGCGCCCGTCCGGCCCCGGTTCGGTAGCCGGCGGGCCCAGGCGCCGGAACGCCTGGAAATCCGAGAGCGGATAGTAGCCCCGGTGCATCGCTACCAGCAGTTCCCACTCGCTCTTACTCCGCCGCTGCGAAATCACGCGTCCCAGCGAATGGCACTTGGAGCAGACTTCGTCCACTTCCTTCACCGGGTAGTGGTAATCGATCATCCGCTTTTCGGCTTCGAAGGATGCCTTCCGCGCCTCATCGGGCGCCAGTCCGAGGTTGTTGGCGAGGTAGCGCAGAACGTCGCGCGCCACCGCGGGCTCAATCTCCAGCCCGTTGAGTTCCACCATGCGCTTGATGGTGTGTTCCCAGCCTTCAGGCGTGGTACGCCGCCACGAAATGCGCGACATCCGCAGCTTTTCGTCGGTGGTGTGGCACGGGGAGCAGGCCTTACGCACCGGTTCGCTGGCGATGGGAATTCCGCTGTCGATCTCGAGCTTCTGCGCCTCTGTTAACTCCTTCGGCTTCGGCGGTGCCTCCTGTTGCGCGCCGGCGCAGAGCGCACCAACGGAGAACGCCACGATTAACCCAGACGGCATCCGCATTGGGGTTGATTATAAGCTAACCAGGACCCCCGCGGCTACCAGGCTGGAAAGTGCGGTCAGGAAATGCGGCAACTCCACCGGTGCCGCCGCGCGGTTGTACGCTTCGAACAGGTCGGGCACTTGCCGGTGGTGCGGCGCCACTTCCACCAGCCGGCACACGTCGACGTTGGCGATGAAATCCAGCGATTCGCCCGCCCCCGGGCCCAGGAGAGCATCGCGCAGCACCACTTCGCGGCCGGCGATTCCCGCGCGCCGGGTGGTTGTCACACCGTCGCCGCGACACAGCCGGATCGAGGGCTTCTCCCGCAGCGCCTGGAGCGCCGCGCGCACCCTGGCTTCGTCCAGCGCCGCCGCCGCGGCGGGTTCCCCGAACTCGCCTCGCGACCCCCAGAACGGCTGCGCTTCCTCCATCGCCGCCCGGCGCGACCAGCCGCTCGCCTGCTTGCGATAGCCCTCGTACACCTGCCGCTCGCGCTCGTCGAAAAAGCGCAGGGCGATCTCGCGCATCTCCGGTTTCCGCAGAACCGTGTGGGCCGTTACCGCTCCGGTCCACGCCGAGACCATGGCTTTCTTTACACCGAAGCTGGAGAGGGGATCGATGCAGGACCCGGCGTCGCCCGCCAGCAGAAACCCCGGTCCCGAGAACTGCCGGGACGTATAGGGCGAGGCGTCCCGCCCCCATGGCGCGCTGGTCATGGATGCGCGCGCGAAGATGCGCCGGAACGCGCGCGTTTTGGTGAACTCCGCCTTGTATAAGGGTGCCAGGCCTCTTCCGCGCAGCAGTTTCGTCTCCACCGGGTCCACCATGAAGGCCACGTGCCGCACCGTTCGGGAAAGCGGTACGGACCACGCCCACCCGTCGCCGTAAGCCTCCACCAGCGTGTGGCTCGCGTCCGGCAGGCGCCAACCCGCGTCGCTGCGCCACACCCCGCACAGCGCTACCGTGCGCGCATTTCCCGGCCGGATCCGGTACGCGCGCGCCAGCACTCCCGCGCGGCCGGAGCAGTCCAGGGTGAACCGCGCCCGCGGCCGTGGCGCGCTGCCGGTGAGTACCCGCGCGCCCGCCGCTTCCGCCAGTCCCAGCAGCAGGCGGTCGAAATCGCGGCGCAGCACCTGGTACCCGCTGCCTTCCGGATAAGGCTCCACCCTCCGCCGCGACCCGCCCCACCATACCGTGTTCCCCTCCGTGCGGAAGAAGCCGGCGTCCGCCACTGCCTCTTCGATCCCCAGGAAGCGGAACACCTTGTGGGTGCTGGGCGGCAGGCACTCGGCCATACTGTGGCGCGTGGCGGGACCCGTGGCGATGGCCACAGAGTGACCCCATTGAGCGAGCAGGCGCGCGGCCGTGGCACCAGCCGGTCCGCCGCCCAGAATCAATGCATCCACAGATGCCATAAGCAAGCGATTTTACCAGCCCCCGCACTCCGAACCCGATTGCGTGGAAGCGCCATCATGGTCCCCCGACGGCCATTGGATCAGCGTTGCGCCCGAACGCCTCTTAGCGTGAAACGGCCCAGGTCTCGAGATCCACCTTGACACGGGGTGGGAGCCTCGGACGACCGCCGGTATAGCGCGCCCCAGATAGCTGAGCGTTATCTACTAATATCGGTAGTGGAAGTTGCTTCTTGTTGGGGCGCCTGCGCCGGCACTTTTCCGAGGATAGCGCTTCGGCTTATGCTCAATGAGAGTTGGAAGTCCAAAATGGAAATTCCGGAACAATCGAGTCGATTTCCATTTCCCCAAAAGGCGACTTGATCGCGACTACTGCGGGGTGGACGGCCCACCTTTGCAGGGTCCAGGGATACAAAGAGATTCCAATGCTTTATTACAGAATAAGAATCTCTTGCTCTGAATAGATCGTGGTTGCCAAGAGAAGGAAGACGTCGTAAAGTGGGTGGCACAGGCGCCGCGACTTTCAACGGAACTCCGGGCATTCCCATAGAAGTGGCAGGAGGGGAAGGAAACATGAAAGTCCGATAATTGTTAGCATTTTCCGGGCAGTTGGCTGCTCAGGAGGCCATCGAATCACATGCTGAACAAACTGAACCGAATCTTCGGCACTTTCGGGCTGTCGATCGCGGCGGCAATTACCTCATCCGCGCAAACTCTCACTGTGCTCCATAGTTTTCAGAATACCGACGGCGCCAACCCTTTTGCGGGGGTCGTCCAGGCCTCCGATGGAAACTTCTATGGGACAACCTACGGTACCGGCAGCGGCGGTGGCGTGGTCTACCAAATGACGCCGGCTGGGACGCTGACCGTACTTCACGCCTTCTGTTCTCAAACTAATTGCACGGACGGCGCCCTCCCCGTTGGTAAGCTCGTCCAGGGGACCGATGGGAACCTTTACGGCACCACAGCGGGCGGAGGGGCCAACAACCGCGGAACAGTTTTCCAAATCACTCTCAGCGGTTCGCTCACGACCCTTTACAACTTCTGTAACCAAAGGGGATGCTCGGACGGTTCCCAGCCCTACGCCGGGCTCATCCAGGCAAGTGACGGGAATTTTTATGGGACAACCAGGTTTGGCGGCGCCAACAGCTCTGGCACCGTCTTTTCCATTGGTTCGGGCGGGACACTTCTGACTTTGTATAGCTTCTGCCCGCAAACTGGCTGCCCGGACGGCGATCAGCCGAACGCGGCGCTGGTCCAGGCCACCAATGGGAACCTCTACGGGACGACGTTATATGGCGGAGCCAGCAGCGGCGATGGCACCGTCTTCGAAATCACCACCGGCGGCGCGTTCACCCCTCTACACGCCTTCTGCTCGCAAACCGGTTGTCCCGACGGCGCAGGCCCGACGGCGCCGCTCATACAAGATTCGGATGGGAACTTGTACGGCACAACTCAGTATGGCGGGGCCAACAACAACAATGGCACGGTCTTCTCCATCACCCCGAGTGGCAAGCTGACCACGCTGTATAGCTTTTGCGCGCAAGCCGGGTGCACCGACGGCCAAGGTCCTACTGGGAGCCTTCTACAAGCTGAGGACGGGAATCTCTACGGAACAACCGATGCGGGCGGAATCGGCTATGGCACCATCTTCAAAACCACCACCGGCGGGATGCTCACCACGCTGTACAGCTTCCCCAATGAAGGAGTGGGCGCCGAACCTTACGCGGGACTGATCCAGGGGACCAGTGGGGAGTTCTACGGGACGACATTCATTGGCGGAGCCGCGGGCTACGGTGAAGTTTACAGCTTTTTTGTGCAGGCGCCTGCTCCCAAAGGAAGTCCCTGCGACATCAACAAAGACGGAGTGTTCAACGTGTCGGATGTTCAACTCCTGATGAACCAGGCACTGGGCCTCGCATCCGCCGTGAGCGACCTGAACGGTAGCGAAGCCGTGACTGTGGTCGATGTGCAGATCGATATCGATGCCGCACTCGATCTCGGCTGCTTGGTGGCCAACGCACCGGTGACGCCAGCCGGTTGGCGCACTCTTCAGCCTCGAGGGGCGACGGCCCACGTGATATCGCCCGTGGTGAAGGTACACTCCCCTCCGGAGGTCCCCAATGAACCGGGCACGCTTGGTGGTCGCCCATATCTAGGGGATGCTGGACGTATCTGCGATCTCGTCAGCGCAGTAGCCTGCGGCACCAACGACATCGGCAAGGTTGTAGGCTCAGCCTATTTCGACGGCGGTTCCGCTTTCCATGCTTTCCTCTACAATGGCATGACGCTGATCGATCTGGGCACGCTTGGGGGAAGCGCCAGTCAGGCCGATGCCATCAATAACAGCGGGCTGATCGTCGGCTGGGCCGATACCGCCAGCGGCAAACAGCACGCCTTCCTGTGGAGTTCGGGCCGCATGGTGGACTTGAACGATTTCGTCGCCATCGAAGGAGACGCCGTGCTGGAAGAGGCGACCAGCATCGACAATGCGGGCCAAATCACCGCCAACGGCAGCGATGGCCGGATTTATCAAATCGCGGTGCCGGACCAGTTGCGGTGACGAAACCGCCGTTGTAGACAAATACGGTATTGTTTTCCGATAACTCCAGGAAAACGGGGTTATCGTGGCGTACGATACGGCGCCGTTCACCGTCAGCGCAACGTCCACTTCCGGCAGGAGGCGTCTGAGCCGCTGCGAGCGATGCACACAGCACTTCTCAAACCTCAGCCAGCATCCGGTACCGCGGCAAGACGACGTGGGTAGGCCTCCAAAGCGATACTCGTGTTCTACCCTCTATCAGGACGCTGAAAAACACTGGAAATGACCCAGCCGCCGATGAACGCCGATAAACGCCGATTGAGAACAAACAACTTATCCGTGTTCATCCGTGTTTATCAGCGGCCTATGTCCCTTTTTCAGCAGCCTGCTAGAGTGCTTCGGTGGTCCAGCGGCGAGAGGTGGACTCAAGTCGGGCTCTGGCAAGTTTGGACGTTCCAGACGCATTACAACTCCCTGCGGCCCAAGCCCGAAGGGGTGAGTCCGCGGACATAGGACAATAATGGAAGAGCCTAAATCCATGAAATTCTCTTTGTACTGCGTCGCCTCAACACTCCTGCTGGCTGGATCTCCGCCGGCAATCGCCCTCGCCGATGACACAGCCGTGGCATCGCGAGCGGGGCTGCCGCTCGATCAAACCGCAAGCCGGGGAATCGTTACTCGCGATCCGTCGACGATCGTGAAATGCAAAGACGAGTTCTGGGTCTTCTATACGGGACGTGGCATTCCCTCGTTTCATTCCAAAGATCTGGTGAAGTGGGAACCCGGCCCGCCGGTGTTCCAGACAGCTCCTGAGTGGATTGCTGAAGCTGTTCCCGGGAACCGGAACATGAGCTACTGGGCTCCCGACATCATCCACCTCGGCGATCGATATCTGCTCTACTACTCCGTCTCCAGCTTCGGCAAAATTACTTCGGCAATCGGGCTCGCCACCACCCCCACTCTCGACCCAACCGATCCCACCTATCACTGGACTGATCGCGGCATCGTCGTGCAATCGCGGGAGGGCGGTGATTTCAACACTATCGATCCCTCCGTGTTTTCCGATGACGACGGAACCTTGTGGCTTGCATTCGGCTCCTACTGGAGCGGAATCAAGCTTGTGCAACTGGACCCGAGGACCGGAAAGCGATTGACCTCCGACGCACCGTTCTCATCGCTGGCGTACAACCAGTCGATCGAGGCGTCGTGCCTTTACAAGCACGATGGCTATTACTATCTCTTCGTCAATTGGGGCTCGTGCTGCAGCGGCGTGGACAGCACCTACAATATTCGCGTTGGGCGAAGCCGTAAAGTTACGGGCCCGTACCTCGATAAGGAGGGCGTCGACATGTTAAAAGCCGGCGGTACTCTCCTGCTCGGCAATAAAGGACCGCTGTTTGGACCCGGTCATGCCGGCATTCTTATCGATAACGGAAAGAGCTGGTTCACCTCCGATTTTGAGGGCGACATCCGGATGGGAGGGAGGGCAACCCTCGCCATCATGCCACTTACCTGGAAATCAGGCTGGCCCGAGGTGGATGTCGTCGACAAATGACGCCGGTCCGCGCCCGCTGACGGGATCCCTACCACTTTGAGGGTGGTCGCCTATGCGGACTCTTGCCGTTGCGGTATTTGAGGGCTACGTCTCGGTACTGAGTCCAATCAAGTAAAGCGAATTTCATGAAAGGGGGTGCAATGGATGCAGAGAGCGTCTTAGGGGCGGGCCCACTGGGCATGCTCGCAGTTGACAGCCGGTCGTCAATTGACAATATCCTGAAGGCCCAGCCGTGCGAAACTCGTAGCGCTGAATTTGGACGGCCGTGGAATTGTCGCCTGACCACACAGTACGCCCAATGATGCAGAGCTGGAGGCGCACCTTGTTGTCGAGCTGCACCGGCCAAGCGATGGATAGCTCGACGTCTTCGCCAACAGGCAGTGCGCGGGTTGACTGGAAGAGAACACCGTTCGCCGACATATTCACGGTTCGCCCGCTGCCGACTTCCACCACTTTTCGACGACGGACGATTCTGAAGGCCATGTCGGATTCCAGCGGATACCGACGACTAGAGCGACGCTCGCCGCCTCGCTCTTGAACCTGTGGCCGATTGGCTGAGGCCATTTTCTTGACGCAAAAGCTGTATCAATTAAGTTGTCGATTGCCTGCGCGTCGTCGCGCAATCCCTCGAGAGAATGGCTGGCCGGAGCGCGACCGCGGCGGCTTGCCGGGCGAGATCATCCATCATAGAACCAGCGGAAACGGGCCACCGTCCTCAAAGCGATGGTAACTTGTTTCGCCCATGGCGGACAGTTGGCTTCGGTTATCAATCACCTTGGTGCTTGCGTATTTCGCCCCCTCCGCCGCCATTTCCCCGGAAGAGGAAGGGCCTCCATTTCCAGTCGTCTGGGGCATCGAGAGAGGAGACCCTAGGATTTCGATCAGGACACCCTGCGAGGGGTAACGGTGCGGGGCTGGCTGGGACCGCATCCAACAGCGTGGGTCCGCGGAGCCGTGTCGTCCCTTCGCGATCCGACAAGCCAGTCGCGCGAGACAAGTCGCGTGACGACAATCGCGGAACTTGCACTTTCGCGAATCGGCGCCGGCCCGCGAATCGAACGATCGCGCCTGTGAATCGCTTTCGGGTCGCTGAAGACTCCGCGGATCGTTCGAAATGTGGAGGGCCTTCACCCTCCCGGTATATTCAAACTCGAACGAAAAAAGAATACTGCCGTCTGCCGCCATCCGCAAACGCATTCATTTTGCGGATTGACCGGTATACTGCCGAGTATCGCCCGGAATGGCGTCATTCACCAACCGGGGGGAGCCAGTACCGGTCCATGGAACCGCGCAAGCGCAACCAGAGCCGACGATTCCCTTCTTTCCTATGGCCCACTTCTTCTCGCTACCGGGCATTGGTTGCTGCCAACGCTGTCCTGAAAGCTGGGCTGCATGGCCAATAGCGAGGTGAACGCCGCCGCAAAATAATTACTCAAACTTCTCGAGTTGGCGCCGATAAGTGGGCCGATGGGGTTATCCGAAGCTACCCCAGATGGAGATCAAGCAATTGTTATCCAAAGATAATGCCCCCAGCCGGTGGCAGTGGGCAACTCCTCTTCTTCTCCTGGCGTTTGCCAGTTCCCTCTTAGCCCAAGTCAGCCCCAGAATCACGACTGTTGCCGATAACAACGCACGGGTGCGCATCTACGGCAGCACGCATCCCCTGGTATCGTCGGCAACTCTGATCGGCAGAGCGCCCGCCGGCCTGCCGATGGAGCGGATGCTGTTGCAGCTTGCGAGCAGCCCGGCGCAAGAGGCCGCGCTCCAGCAGTTGCTCGCGGAGCAACAGGACCCGGCTGCTCCGCAGTACCATCGCTGGCTCACGCCGGAGCAGTTCGGAGCGCAGTTTGGCGCGTCCACCGAAGACATCCAGACGATCACCGCCTGGCTTGAATCGCAGGGGTTTCAGGTTTCGGAAGTAGCGGCCGGCCGGCGTGCCATCGAGTTCAGCGGGACAGCCCACCAGGTGGAAACGGCGTTCGAAACGCAAATCAATCGCTACCAATGGAACGGCAGGGAGCACATCGCCAATGCCAGCGATATTTCCATTCCCGAGGCGTTGGCGCCAGTGGTGGTGGGAGTGGCTTCCTTGCATGATTTCGGCCCGCGCCCGCAGCACCATGTGATCGCGCCGCTCACCGATTTCAATGGCGGCGTACACGGTATGTCGCCTTACGATTTCGCGGCCATTTACGACGTGTCGCCGCTTTGGACCGCCGGTTACGACGGCACGGGACAGAGCATCGCCATCCCCGGCGAGAGCGACATCGCTGCGAGCGACGTCACCAACTTCCGCGCCCAGTTCGGTCTGCCCGCAAATAATCCCACCGTAGTCGTCAACGGCAAAGACCCCGGCTTCGTTCCCGGTGACCAGACCGAGTCCACGCTCGATGTGGAGTGGGCCGGCGCGGTGGCGAAGGGCGCCAGCATTAAGTTCGTTACATCGGCCAGCACCAACGCGTCCGACGGTGTTACGCTTTCCTCGCAGTACATTGTGCAGCACTCGACCGCCCCCGTGATGAGTCTAAGTTATGGCGCCTGCGAGGCAGAAATGGGTTCCGCCAACTCTTTTTTTGGCAGCTTGTGGGCGCAGGCGGCAGCGGAAGGGATCGCGGTCTTCGTGGCTAACGGAGACAGCGGTTCGGCGGGCTGCGACGTGCCTTACTCCACCGCCAGCAGCGGCGCCGACAACACCCAGCCGGCGAGCCAGGGTTTTGCCATCAACGGCCTCGCTTCCACTCCGTACGACGCGGCGGTGGGAGGCACCGAGTTTAACGATACGGCGTCGCCTTCCACTTACTGGGATTCATCCAACAGCACGCAACTGGCCTCCGCCAAGGGATATATCCCCGAGATCGCCTGGAACGAGAGCAGTTGGGTGTTGGGTTCGCAATCCAACTCGCTGTACGCCGGGGGCGGCGGACAGAGCATCGTATGGACGCGTCAAAGCTGGCAGACCGGTGCGGGCGTGCCCAGCGGCACGGCGCGACTCACTCCCGATGTTTCTCTAACGGCCGCGGGCCACGATGGGTATGTGATCGAACTGGGCGGCAGCTTGTACCTGGTTGGCGGCACTTCGGCCTCGACGCCCTCGTTCGCCGGTCTGATGGCCATCGTCAATCAGTACACGCACTCTACCAATGGCAATCCCAACGGAAAATTGTATGCGCTGGCGGCAGCGCTGCCTTCGGCCTTCCACGATGTCACCGGCGGAACGAACGCCGTGCCGTGTGCAGGCGGCTCACCCAACTGTTCGGCGTCCGCGCCCAACGTCGGCACGATCAAGGGCTATACCGCCGGCGCGGGTTACGACCTCGCGACCGGGCTCGGTTCGGTCGACGCCAACGTGCTGGTGACGAACTGGAACGGAGCGTCTGCCGCGCCCACCATCGTGTCTCTCAGCCCCAATCCGATGACAGGATCGTCGTCGGTCCTGAACCTCACCGTCAACGGCGCGGGCTTCGTATCGGGCAGCGGTTTGCAGGTAACGGTGGGAAGCGTGACATATCAGGCTCCAATGGTCGAGTTCGTCAGCAGTTCCCAATTGGTGGTGGGCGTCAATGTGGGCACTGCTGCGCAGAGCCTGGCCGTGAAGGTCACGTTGCCAAATGGCAAGACCAGCAATACGGTCACACTATCGGTGACCGCTCCGTCGGCCGCGCCGGCGATAACGAGCTTGAGCCCCAATCCCATGACGGGATCCGGTTCCGCTCAAACGCTGACCATTACCGGCACTGGTTTCGTATCCGGCAGCGGTTTGAAGGTGTCCGTAGGCGGGACGGTCTATCAGGGCTCGCAGATCACTTCCGTGAGCAGCACGCAGATCGCGCTGAGCGTGAGCGTAGGGACTGCCGCGCAGAGCTTGCACGTCCAGGTGACGGACCCGGGCGGGCAGACCAGCAACACCGCGACTCTTACGGTGACAGCGCCGCCACCGCCTCCGGCCATTACGTCGCTGAGTCCCAACCCGATGACCGGTTCCACATCGGCGCAAACCCTGACGATCAACGGTAGCGGCTTCCAATCCGGATTAAAGTTGATCATTGGAGGCACCGCGGTTAATTCCAATGCACTTTCGCTACTCACTCCTACCGAGCTGCAGATCAGCGTCATCACCGGCCTGACTGTGCACACCTACGGCGTGCAGGTAATAAACGCGAACGGCGGGGCCTCAAACACCGTCAACCTGCAGATAAACGCGCCGCCAATACCGTCGATCACTTCGCTCTCGCCCAATCCATTGACTCATTCCAGTACGGCTCAAACATTGACCGTCAACGGCACGAACTTCCAATCGGGAACGGGCCTGAAGGTGACTGTGGGGAGCACGTCGTTTACCGGCAGCCAGGTGACGTTCGTCAGCGCCACGCAGTTGAAGGTTACGGTAGTGGTGCCCAGCGCCTCCGCGTCGACACCGGTCGTGGTGACCAACCCCAGCGGGGCGGTCTCCAATTCGGTGGGCTTGACGGTGAAGTAAGCCGGGGCGGACGTCGCAAATTTCCTGGCGTTCTTGGTCGGCAAACGCGTGTTGTCGCCAGGGAGAGTGGCGATTTGCAGCCAGGGCGGTCTGGCGTACCGTGTCCGCTCGGATTGTGGCGGTCTCTCGCGGATTTGGCCGGGCCTTGACTTTTGTGTCGCGCTCCCCGGGCATCGCGGAAGAATCATCGATTTCCCGCTTTGGGCTACAATCGACTCTTACATGTCCCTCATTGTCGTAGGATCCGTCGCGTATGACGGTGTCGAGACCCCCCATGGAAGCGTCGACCGCATGCTCGGGGGCGCCGCGACTTATATCGCCCTGGCCGCGCAATACTTCACTCCGGTCGGGCTGGTCGCCGTGGTGGGCGACGATTTCGCGCAGGAAGATACCGATCTGCTGGCCTCCCGCCAGATCGATCTCGACGGACTGGAGCGGGTCGCGGGCGGGAAAACGTTCTTCTGGTCGGGGGTTTATTCCGCCGACATGAACGATCGCACCACGCTGCGCACCGATCTCAACGTCTTCGGCGATTTCAATCCCAAGCTGCCCGAATCCTACAAGGCGGAGCCGTACCTCTTCCTCGGCAACATCCAGCCGGCCTTGCAGCGCAGCGTGCGCGCCCAGATGAACGGCGTCAGGCTCACCGGCGGCGACACCATGAATTATTGGATCAAGGATTTCCGCGCCGAGCTGCTCGCAACCATCCGGCAGTGGGATTTCCTGCTGATCAACGATAGCGAAGCGCGCATGCTTTCGGGCCTCTACACCCTGCGCGCCGCCGCCGCGAAAATCCAATCGATGGGGCCGAAAACTCTGGTCATCAAGCGCGGCGAATATGGCGCCATTCTGTTTCACGGCGATCGCCACTTCATGGCCCCCGGCTACCTTCTCGAATCGGTCTTCGACCCCACCGGTGCGGGCGATTCCTTTGCCGGCGGCTTCATCGGATACCTCGCCGGCCGCGGGCTCGATGTCAAAGAAGGCCGCGTCGAGTTCGAAGACCTACGCCGCGCCGTCATTTATGGCTCGGTAATGGGCAGTTTCTGCTGTGAGAAATTCGGCGTCGAGCGTTTCCGAACCCTCACCCGCCAGGAAATCGATGCGCGCTATACCGGGTTCAAAGACTGCACCGACTTTTAGCACCGGCGCGGTACTGCTCTGCGGGCTTCTGCTCGCCATCTGGAGCGCGGCGGCGATTTATTTCTGCTACTCCCGCGGCTGGCTGCTCTACTATGGCGATGCCGAATGCCACCTCGATATCGCCCGCAAAATCGTCGATTCCGAGACCCCGGGCTACGCTCAGATCGGCACGGTCTGGCTGCCGCTCACGCATTGGGCCATGCTTCCGTTGGTGCGCCGCGACGATCTCTGGCACAACGGACTGGCGGGATCGATTCCTTTCGCATTTAGTTTCGTGATGGGCGGCTGTTTCCTGTTTGCCGCCGTGCGGCGCATCTTTCAATCCACTCCCGCGGCCGTTACCGCCGTGGCGCTGTGCGCGCTCAATCCCAACCTGCTCTATATTCAAGCCACTCCCATGACGGAAGGCATGTTCTTCGGATGCTTCGCCGCGCTGTTCTATTTCAGCGTGCGGTTCCGCGAAACGCAGGCCTGGTGGGCGGTCGGCGGGGCGGGAATCGCGCTCATGCTCGGCACGCTCACGCGCTACGACGGATGGTTCCTGATTCCCTTCGTGGCGGCGTATTTCCTGTGGGCCGCGCGCGTGCACCGCTTCCGCGTGGCGTTCGTGTTTTGCCTGCTGGCGGGCCTCGGACCGCTGTTCTGGCTCGTCCACAACTGGCGCATGTCGGGCGACCCGCTCGATTTCTACCGCGGCCCTTACTCCGCCATGGCCATCCAGGGCAGTGCCGATTATCCCGGCAAGCACTACTGGCCGCGCGCGTTTCAGTTTTTCGGATATACGGCCTACTTCTGCGTGGGTCCGTGCCTGGCCATCCTGGGGACGCTCGGGGTAGTTGCGGTCGTCGCCAGGCGCGCGTTCTGGCCGCTCATTTTATTGCTGCTCCCGCCCGCGTTTTATCTCCTGAGCGTGCATTCCGGAGGCACCCCGATCTGGGTTCCGTTCCTCTACTCCGGCGGCATCTACAACGTGCGCTACGGACTCTCGATTCTGCCGCTGCTGGCGGTGGCGACGGCGGCCATCGTGGCGGCATGTCCGCGCTGGATGCGGGGCCGGGTGGCGGCTGTGGCGATCGTTGTGGTGACCGTGCCCTGGCTGATCCATCCGCATCCCGAGAACTGGCTGGTGTTGCTGGAGGGTAAGCAGAATTACGCCGGACATCGCGAACTGGAGCGGCAGGTGGAAGACTATCTCCGTCCGCGCTACGTCCGCGGGTCGGGAATCGTGACCGAGTTCGGGGCGACAACGGCTATTTATCGCGAACTGGGCATCCCGCTACGCGAGACTCTCACCGGCGATAACGGCCCGGTGTGGAGCGCGGCAACCGGCGGAACGAACCCATTTCCGCACGATGCGTGGGCCGTCGTGATCGCCGGGGATTACGCCGAGAAAGCCGTCCAGAAGGCCGGCTGTTTCACTCTCCAACAGACTTTCAAAGTGAACGACGCGCCGGAGATCCACGTCTACCGGCGCACAGGAGGCAATAATGGTTCCTCATAGCAACGTTACGACCGCGTTCGATCTGCCCGGCTACCGCATCCGTAAGAACTTCGGAGTGGTGCGCGGAATCGTGGTGCGCTCGCGGTCGATTGTGGGCACGATCGGAGCGGGGTTGCAGACCATCGTCGGGGGCAACATCTCGCTCTTCAGCAACCTGTGCGAAAAGACTCGCCAGGACGCGTTCGAGCTCATGCTCCAGCACGCCAGCCAGCTCGGCGCCAACGCGGTCATCGGCGCCCGCTACGATGCCACGGAAATAATGCAGGGTGTCACGGAAGTGCTGGCTTATGGCACGGCCGTGGAGATCGAGCCGGCGGGATGACGGGCAATCCTGAGGCGCCGCCGTTACTGAGCCGCGACCGCGAGGGAGCGGTGCTTTTGGGTATCTGCTCGATGAAAAGGCACCACTCCCTCGCGGTCGTGGCTCATCAATTCTTCACAGCTTCCGAGGGAGCGGTGCATTTCGTCAAGTTTCGCAAACGCCTCAATCCTGCCTGCGTCCGGTTCTTAGCCGGATTCTGCGGATTCACGCGAGTGTGGCCGCCAAGGCGGCTGCAGCCAGGATTGGCTGCCCCACAAATCCCATGAAAATCCCCTTCACCAAGGCGCACGGGGCCAAGAACGATTTCCTGCTCACCTGGCAATCCGACGCGCCGGATGCCGACCTCGCCGCCATCGCTCGCGCCATTTGCGACAGACATACGGGTGTCGGCGCGGATGGCTGGATGATTGTCACGCCGCCCACGGATGGCGACGCCGAAGGCTCCATCCAGCTCTATAATTCCGATGGCAGCATTCCCGAAATCTCCGGCAACGGCACGCGCTGCGCCGCCGCGTTCCTCATTCGCCACGGCCACGCGGCGGGGGTGGTGCGCATCCGCACCGGCGCCGGCATCAAGACGCTGCGCACGCTCCGCCGCCGAGGGCTCGCCTTTGAGTTCGAAATGAACATGGGCCGCCCCACAGTGATCGCGCCGCGATTCGACCTGCCGCTCTCCACCGGCCCGCGCGATGTCACCCTTGTCGATGTCGGCAACCCGCAGTGCGCCGTTCCGGCCGGCGACTTTGATTTCGACTGGCGCAACATGGGGGCGGAAATCGAATCCCACCCCCGTTTTCCTAACCGCACCAACGTCTCTTTCATCCGCGCGGTCGACGCGCACCGAATCGACGTGCGTTTCTGGGAGCGCGGAGCGGGCGAGACCATGAGCTCGGGCACGGGGTCGACGGGCGCGGCGGTTGCGGCCATCGTCCGCGGGATGGCGGAATCGCCGGTCGAAGTCCTCACCCCCGCCGGCCCGCTCCAGTTTCGCCTCGAGGGCGACGCTTATCTCACCGGGCCGGCGGAAATCGTGGCGGAGGGAGAGTTTCTGGCCGAGGCGTGAGAAAATAAACTGCATGCAACCAGCAGACGTCGTCAGCCCGGCCACTGCCGTCATTCTCGAAGAGAAAATCCGTACCCGCCGCGCCCGCGTCGGGATCGTTGGGTTGGGGTACGTCGGTCTACCCCTCGCCGTGGAGTTCGCCAAAGCGGGCTTCACCGTCACCGGCATCGATATAAGCGAAGAAAAGACGCGCCGCGTCAACGCCGGCGATTCCTACGTCGGCGATATTCCCAGCTCCACGCTCGCTCCGCTGGTGGAAGCCGGGAAACTCCGCGCCACCACGGATTTCGCCGCCGTCCTGGAGCTCGACACCATCAACATCTGCGTGCCCACCCCCTTGCGCAAAACCAAGGACCCGGACATGAGCTTCATCGTGTCCTCCTGCCAGGAAATTGCGCGCCATTTTCATGCCGGCACGCTGGTCATTCTGGAATCCACTACCTACCCCGGCACCACCGACGAACTCGTGCTGCCCATGCTCACGAAGGGCGGGCTCGAAGTGGGCCGCGATTTCTTCCTTTGCTTCTCGCCGGAGCGCGTCGACCCCGGCAATCCGCGCTATCAGACGGCGAATATTCCGAAGGTGGTGGGCGGATGTACGCCCGCCTGCACGCGCGTGGGCCAGCTTTTCTACTCGCAGGCGCTCCAGACCGTGGTACCCGTCAGCTCCACGCAGGTGGCCGAGATGGTCAAGCTGCTCGAAAATACCTTCCGCATGATCAATATCGGGCTGGCAAACGAAATCGCTCTCATGTGCGATCGCATGGGCATCAACGTGTGGGAAGTGATTGACGCCGCTGCCACCAAACCGTTCGGATTCATGCCTTTCTATCCCGGTCCAGGTCTGGGCGGCCACTGCATTCCGATCGATCCTTTTTACTTATCGTGGAAAACCAGGCAGGCGGGCATCGAGGCGCGCTTCATCGAGCTCGCCGGATACATCAATGGGCAGATGCCGCACTTCGTGGTGGATAAGGTGCAGAATGCGCTCAACGAAGCGGGGAAACCGGTGAAAGGTTCGAAAATTCTCATCGTCGGGGTCTCCTATAAGCGCGATATCGACGATATGCGCGAATCGCCCGCGCTCGACGTGATGCTGCTGCTCCATCGCCGCGGCGGCATCGTTTCATACACCGACCCTTACGTCCCATCGCTCAAACTGGACGGGCTGACGCTGGAATCCTCTCCGCTCGCATCCGCCGCCGACGCCGATTGCGCCGTGATCGTCACCGACCACCGGGCGTTCGATTACCAGCTTCTGGTCGAGAAGGCGCCCCTGATCGTGGATTCCCGCAACGCGTTGAAGGGCGTGGTCTCGCCGAAGATCGTACGGCTATGAAGGATTCGAGACGCAACGCTAAGTGGGGCCGCCAATCTTGAGGCATTTGCAAGAGTCGGGCAAGTTGCAAAGGCACCGCTCCCTCGCGGTCGCGGCTCTTCAGTCATGCGATGAAACTGCCGCCCTTACTGAGCCGCGACCGCAAGGGAGCGGTGTCTTTCGTGCGGAACAATCAATTCTCGGCTTCGGCCGCCTTTCACGCGGCCTAGCCTGCGTCAATGGATTCCGTCTAAAAGCCGGATGCAGGCAGGATTGCCTGCCCCACAAATTCCGGTGAGCTAATGCCCTCCAGCTTCGACTACGTCCGGGACTGGGATGCCGAGCGCGCGGAAAAGGGGTGGTGGCACAGCTTCGAACTCCCCGACGGCTCCGTCATCGAGGGCGTCTGCAACCTTGCCGGCCTCAAAAACCGTCTGGCGCAGTTTCCCATCCCCGACGACCTCCGCGGCAAGCGCGCCCTCGATATCGGCTGCTGGGACGGATGGTTCAGTTTCGAGCTCGAACGCCGCGGCGCCGAAGTCGTGGCCATCGACAACTGGGACAACCCCCGCTTCCGGCAGATGCACGCCGCCTACAATTCGCGCGTCGACTACCGCCAGTTGGACATGTACGATCTCACGCCGCAGCGCGTCGGCCAGTTCGACATCGTCCTCTTCATGGGTGTGCTCTATCATTTGAAGCACCCGCTGCTGGCGCTCGAGCGCGTCTGCGCGCTCTCGACCGACCTGGCGGCAGTCGACTCGTTTGTCCTGCGGGAAGGCCAATACCCCGCCGAAGTGCTGAAGCGCCCGATACTGGAGTTCTTCGAGACCGACGAAATGGGCGGCCAGACCGACAACTGGTTCGGCCCCAGCCTGCCGGCCCTGCTCGGGATGTGCCGCGTAGCCGGATTCGCCCGCGTGGAACTGCGCTCGGTGCTGGATTTCAGCGCGTGCGTGGCGTGTTCCCGACGCTGGGAAGAACCCGAGGGTCCAGGCGAGCGGCCGCTGCTCCATTCCGCGCTTCACATGCACAATGCCGGGCTCAACTTCCGCTCCGACCAGGACGATTACGTCTCCATCTGGTTCGATTCTCCATTGGCCCTCGACATCGACAACGTGCAGCCGGAAGTTTCGGGCTTCGGCGCCCGCCCGATGTCGGTCACCGAACTAAAGCCGCATTTCTGGCAGGTCAATTTCAAGCTGCCGCCGTTGACCGGGCCGGGATGGCACGAAGTCCGCGTGCGTTTGGCGGGCGGTCCGCGCAGCAACCCGCAATCCATCGCCCTCGATCTCGCTTTCACCCCCGGCCGTGTACGATTGGGTAACGTGTGCGACGGCACCACCTGGAAACGCGACGAGCTCGACACCAGGCAAGGTTCGGTGATCAGCTTCTGGCTGGAAGGACTGCCGGAAAACGCAGATTTAAATAACGTTAAGGCAACGCTCGCGGGCCGGAAATTGCGCATGCTTTATCTCGAACCGGCCTCGAAAGCGGTTCCCGCCGGCGTGCTGGCAAAGTTCCGCCGCGCTCCCGCCCGGCAGGTAAATGCCGGACTCACGAGCGAGATACCCGCTGGCAGGTCGCGATTCGCGGTCCGCGTAGGCGAAAAAATCGTCGGGGAAACCGACATCGAAATCCGGCGGTAAGGCTCCGGTAATGTGTCGAAAGAGTAACAGGTGGCCTGTTGACATTCGGGGCGTTACCCTTCACTCTAAGTTAGGAGTTCCAGCGAGGTTTCCCATGCGCACCGCTCTTAGTTTTGCAACCGTCGCGATCCTGCCGCTTGCCGCCATCACGGCATCCGCCCAACCCATCATCTCAGCCAAATCGGGAGTCATTGCCGGGGTGGAGGGCAAAGTCTTCCTCGATAATGCGGAAGTGCAGGATTCGGTCACGCATTTCCCCGACATGAAAGAGGGTTCGGTATTGCGCACCGAAGCGGGACGGGTGGAACTCATGCTGCCTCCGGGCTTCATGCTGCGCATGGGCGAGAACGGCGCGCTCAAACTGGTTGCCAACCGCCTCATCGATACGCGCGTGGAAATGCAAGCTGGTTCGGCAGTGGTGGAAGTGGATCAGACCAAGCCGGATTTTAACGTCACGATCGCACTGAAGGATGGCCAGGTGACGCTTTCGAAAGTCGGGGTGTACCGCTTCGACACCCAGCCGGCGCAGTTGAAAGTGTTCCACGGCTTGGCCACGGTGGCGATTGGCGGCGAGAGCGTGATGGTGGCATCGGGGAAGATGCTGCGTCTCGAAGGCGCCGCGACTTCGGCGGAGAAGTTCGATGTGGAGCAGACGGATGCGCTCGATAACTGGAGCGCGCGCCGCGCGGAAGCCATGGCGATGGCGAACCTCTCCGGCGCCAAGTACAGCAACGACAGCTACACCGCGCCGGCCACCGGCAATACCTGGATCTTCAATCCCTACTACGGCATGTATACCTACATGCCGATGATGGGAACGATGTGCAATCCGTTCTACGGCCTCTGCTTCTATAGCCCGCTGACGGCATACCGCGCTTTCTACTGGGGTCCGGGAGGGTACGGCTTCGGCTACGGAATTCCGTCGTACGGCTATCGTCCGTCGGTATTCTCGGGTGGCGGTGGAACGTCGTACACCGCGATGCACGGCGCCGGCGGTGCATTTAGCGGCGGGTTGGGGGGCGGGGCCGTTTCAGGCGGATCGCACGCCGGATCCGTGGGCGGCGGGCACATGGGCGGTGGCGGCACCGGCGGTCACGGCGGGAAATAATCTCAAACCTGGAATAGAACCATGAGGCCGGACCGCGGGAGCGGTTCGGCTATACTGCCTGACGCAGAGGGCGATATCGCCTGCTGGCGCGAACTCCAATTAATTCAGCAACTTCGGCAAGCAGGATCGGCAGGTTTTCGGTGTAAATCGAGACTTGGTGGCGGCCCCGGCCGTAATTGTGACGGTCGGGCTCCGAAGAGGTCACCAAGGCCGTGGCTGGCCGGTAGTCCTTCACGCGTGCGTAAGCCAGAACGTTGCGCCCGGATGGTCCCGAGCCTAATTCGGCGTCGCTCAGTACCAACTCATACTGGCCTTCGTCGAGCTTGTTGATGGCTTCCGCCGGAGTAGCCGCTACATCGACGGCGTAACCGCCTGCCTGTAGAATAGTTTGCAGCGCAAGACGGGGCGCCAGTTGGCCATGCACCAGTAGAACCCGGGCCAAATCCAAGGCCCTTCTCTCGCCGCCTTCCGATAACGCGTCCGCAAAAGTACGCATTCGCTTATTAGTATTATCTTAACCGACAATACCGAATTTTGTAGCCGCGAATTTTGGCTCGTTTCGTAAAGATGTGTGTTTTCTTGGTGGTACTGGTACAGACGTGAGTTTTGAGCGAGCGCTTCGGCAACCCCACATATGCCGCAAGGTCCGACAAAGATAGAGGCACCGCTCCCTGGCGGGGTGCCCTCTGGGCCCGGCTCATTAAACGCCGCCGCTCCATCGCATGACTGAAGAGCCGCGACAGCGCGAGTTGGCGGCGCAAGATTTTCGGACTTCGTGGTAATGGAATCCAGAATCCACAATGAAGTTTCCAGCGCGAGATGGAGCGCGCGCGATGCCGCGTGCAACCTGAGATCTATCGCGTGCAAGCGGAGCGCGTCATCATTCTTGTACGATCTTGATAAGAATCGTGCGCGTTCCGCGAGCGAGTGAGCTAATATTAGATGACCCGCACAGCGGAGCACATGAATGTTCGAGGTAGACGAGAATGGCAACCAAGAAGAAGCCCGCGAAGAAAGCTGCTAAGCCAGTGAAGAAGGCAGCCAAGAAGGCTGCTCCGAAGAAGACCGCACCGAAGAAGGCAGTCAAGAAGGCCGCTCCCAAAAAGGCGGCGAAAAAGGCTCCTCCTAAGAAAGCGGCCCCGAAAAAGAAGGCTGCACCAGCGCCGCATCCCGCTGCTCCTGCAGCGGAGCCACCAGCGCCGGCAGCATCAGCGGCTCCGGAACCGGCAGCTCCCAGCCCTGAAGGAAGTTCCTCTTAGGATTCCCCGGGCAGGCGGATCTCCCGCGAGGGTGCTCCACCTGCCCATTTGTCCCTCCCTCGCTGTTTCCTCTCCGTCCACTCGATTCCTGCCTGCATGGCGAGTTGGTTAGCCTTCCGCACCAGCACGACTTCGGAATGCCGTGCCAGCACGTTTTCCGGTGGCGTCTCCAGCCGCTCCGCGAACGTCACGAGCGGCGCCGCCGATGCGTCCCGCCCCGGAAATACCGCCACGTCTCCGCCGGTCAGAGCGAGGATGCTTTCTTCCGAGTAGTTGCCGCGCTCCCATCCGCCTCCTTCGAGTGCGATCGCTGCCGCGCGCCGTAGCGCGCCATCGCGGCGGCGCCGCAAGCGGCCGATCGCGTCGTTCCATAGCTTGCGAAACAGGCGGCGATCGGCCACCGCGCGCGCCAGAAATCGCAAATAATTCACCTCCAGGATTTCGGCCAGCTCCGCCTCGCGGAAATATCGCGATGTAGTGGCGCGATGGCGGTGCTCCACCACTGCTCCCGCAACGTAAACCGTGGGCCAGCCGCGCTGCCAGGCGCGATATCCCGCGTCCAGGTCTTCGACGTAGGCCGGCGCGTAGGCTTGGTCCATGCCGCCGAGCGCGCGCAGCATCGCCGCGTCGTAAAGCGAGCAGCCGCCACTGCCATACAGCACCCAGGTGAGGTCTTCGCCCGCGACGGGTTCGTCGCAGCGGATCGGGAAATCGTCGCGGTGGGCCTGCGCCATCACGGCCTTCCCGGTTTCCTCGCGCCGCACTCCCGCCGGAAACCGGATTTGCGCCGTGGCGCAGAAAAGATCCGGCACGCGATCGAACGCTTGGCGCAAGGCGACAAAGAATCTCGGCTCGACCAGCATGTCGTTGTTCAAGAGGCAAACATGCGAATACCGCGCGCGCGCGATTCCGCGATTTACCGCGGCCGCGAACGAGAGCGGCTCCGCCGAGACCTCCGCCCGCACCATCGGCCATTCGGCTGCAAGCCACCCCGCCGTTCCGTCGTTTGATCCGTTATCCACCACGATGACTTCCGCGAGCGCCGGCAGCTCGCGCAGGATGTCGGCGAGTTGCGCCGCAAGCAGATGGCGGCCATGGCGCGAAGGAATGACCACGGAAATTCCCGAGGGTGCCGCGCCATCGGGCGCGCGCATGCGAACCAGCGCCGGAGGCCGCAGCCATGCGGCGATGCGCGCCGCGAAGTGCCAGAGAGCGAACTGGAAAGCGTCCGGCAAGGTCAGATCAGCAGATGCCGGTTCGCCGGTGCGCCGCCGCTCCATATAGCCAGCGCCTGGAGCGCGAACGCCGTTGAGACCGGATTGATGTATGGCTCCCACCGTCCGGCGGCGCGGCCGAAATAGAATCCGCCATCGACGCGCGGATCGTCCGAGACGGCGGCGAACTCCAGCAGGCATTCGGCTTCCGACTCCGCCGCCGCGCGATCCAGCTTCGCCGCGCCCGCGGCATCGGCGAATAACCGGACGCGCAGCAGTTGGGCATATACATCGGAGCGTTCGAACTCCGGCGCCAGTTCGCGCATAAGACCGGAGACGCGCTCGATGCCATCCGCGAGCGCGGCGCTGGGCATCGGCAGGAGCCCTTCGAGGAAATAAAGGTAGGCGTGCAGGCGGTCGACGACCTTGCGGAGATCGGCATGTCCGGGCAGAAAATCGCCCGCCATACCGAGCGACGCCTCGCGCAGGCTCTCGTAAAGCTCGCGATAGCACCTATCGCCGGTGGCTTCCCAGAGATCCCACCACGCCATCCCGGCTTTGAGCTGATAGCATCCCGGCGAGCGCGACCAGCGCGCCGGATCCCTCTCCACAGGGCATTTGCCGGGCAACTCCAGGATGGGATGAAAGCTTCCGTCCGGCGCGCGGAAGTCCCGCGCCATCGAGTCGGCGATCTGCCGGGCGCAATTTAGAAAATCGCCGTCGCCCGTCGCGCGCCAGACAGCCAGGAGACCTCGTACGACGATTCCGCAATCGAAGAAATAGGTGAAACGCGCGGGGTCGATTTCGAATGGCATGGCGCCTGCCGCCGGGTCCCAAGCGCCGGCGAGAAACTGCGCGGCGGAGCGGGCTTTCTCAGGTTGCTGCAGAAAGACCAACGTGCTTGCCGCGTACCCCGTGATCTCCGTGGAGATGGCGTGATGGTGTTCGAGATCGGGACGATAGTAGCGGGCCACGCCGCCATGGGGAGTTTGAATGCCGGATCGCAGAAACCACTCGCCGGCGCGCCAGACTTGAGGAAACAAACCGTCAGTGTAACAGAAGGGGCAAGGCACCGCTCCCTCGCGGTCGCGGCTCAGTAACGGTCGCGGCTCATTAACGGTCGCGGCTCATCAAATCTTTTGCACTCGACGCAGGGTGTACAGCTCCGGCTTCATATTCTCCCGTTCGAATCGTTTCCAATCGTCGTTGACGTGGATTAATTTGCCGCTGATGTGATTCGACCGGTCGGAGGCGAGAAACAGCGCCAGTTGCACCTGCTTTTCGGGCGGAATACCGCCGGTGATGCGCACCTGCTCGGCCTCCTCGATCTCGCGCCGGCCGGCTTTGTCCTCGCCGGCCTGCAGGATCTCGTCGGTCATGTGCGTGTAGACACTCCCCGGCGAGATGCAGTTTACCTGGACATTGTGATCGCTCACTTCCACCGCCAGGCCCTCGGCGAACCGCACCACCCCCGCCTTCGAGGCGGCGTACGCGCCGAAATTGGGGCGCGTGTGTCCCGACCCTCCGCCCACGATCAGAATGATCTTGCCCGACCGCTTCTCGATCATGGACGGCAGCACCGCGCGGCAGGAATTCACCGCGCCGATCAGGTTCACTTCGATGGTCTCGTTCCACGCCTTGGGATTGGTCTCGAGCAGCGGACCGACCGGGCCTTGAATGCCCGCCGAGGCAATCAGCACGTCCAGCCCGCCAAACACCACCTTCATGCGATCGACGGACGCCCGTAGTTGCTCCAGATCGCGGACGTCGGCCCGGAGCCGGAGGGCGTTGCCGCCGGCCTGCTCGATCTCCAGTTTTGCCAGGTCGAGTTCGGCCTGGCTGCGCGCCAGCAGGCCCACGCGCGCGCCCACTTCCGCGAAGCCCAGCGCCAGCCGCTTGCCGATTCCGCGCCCGGCGCCAGTGATCAGAACGCTCTTGTCTCGAATGGTGTGCACAAGGATCAGTTCTCCGCTCGATGTCCCAGCATCCCGAGGTATGGCTCCATGTCCGTGGCAAGCGGCGCCACACTGCGATTGTAATCCCCTTCGGCCGCCCGTGGACTCCCTCGCGGTGCCCGTCGCCGTTTTGTAATATGTAGGCAGCATCCGGGAGGTCCGGCGTGGAAAAGAGCGCACGCAATATCGCCATCGACGCGTACCGCGGTTTGGTCATGCTGCTCATGATGGCCGAGGTGCTGGAACTGGCGCGCGTGTCGAAAGCGCTGCCGGGAAATACGTTCTGGGCCTTTCTGGCCTTCAATCAGACGCACGTGCCGTGGGCCGGATGCTCGCTGCACGACACCATTCAGCCGGGGTTTTCGTTCCTGGTGGGGGTGGCGCTTCCCTACTCGATTGCTTCGCGGCTGGCGCGAGGAGAAAGGTTCGGCAAGCTGTTCCTGCACGCGCTCTGGCGGGGGCTTTTGCTGGCGGCGCTGGGCATTTTTTTGCGCTCCACCGATAAAACGCAGACTTACTTCACCTTCGAAGACACGCTGACGCAGATCGGGCTGGGCTATCCGCTGCTGTTTCTGCTCGGCTGGCGCAAGCCTAAGTGGCATTGGACGGCGCTGGGCGCGATTCTTTTCGGGTATTGGCTGGCCTGGGCGCTTTATCCTCCCGTTCCGGGCGTGTTTACGGGATTTCTGGCGCATTGGAACAAAGGCAACAACTTCGGCAACGCGTTCGACGTCTGGTTCCTGAATCTGTTTCCGCGCGTCACGCCGTTCGTGCAGAATGACGGCGGATATCTCACGCTGAGCTTCATTCCCACGCTCGGCACCATGATTCTGGGGCTGGAAGCCGGCCAGTGGATGCGGACGGCGCAAGCGGGTCTGACGCGCCGCCTGCTGGCAGCGGGCGGAATCGGCATCGCGGCGGGGCTGCTGTTGCATTTCGGCGGCATCTGTCCGATCGTGAAGCGCATCTGGACGCCGGCCTGGACGCTGTTCAGCGGCGGCCTGTGTTTCCTGTTCCTGGCGGCATTCTACTGGGCCACGGAAATCAAGCGATGGCGCGGTTGGGCGTTTCCGCTGGCCGTCATCGGTATGAATTCCATCGCCGCGTACGTGATGGCGCATTTCGGAGAGCAGTTCTTCCCGAATACTTTCCGGATTCACCTCGGTCCGCACTTTTTTGCGTTTCTCGGCGAGGCTTACGCGCCGGTACTGCGCGGCATGGCGGTGCTGGCATGCTACTGGCTGATTCTCTGGTGGATGTACCGGCGCAAGCTGTTCCTGAAGATATAAGGAGGGCTTGGCTTGCGACGGCTGGCGAGCTCGCGCTGCCTACCGCACATCCTGAATCACCACCATATTGGTGCTGACCCTCCCCGCCTCGCACACCAGAAACCGTCCGTCCGGCGACCAATCGTACCCGAAGATCGACATCTTCCCGAGCCGCGTCAGCTTTCGCGGAGCTTTGCCATCCAGCGTGCGGTACCGGATCTCCGGAGAGGGATCTAAACGGGGACGGCGTAGTTAACGCCGTTGACGTCCGAATCGAGATTAGCCGCTGAAAAGCTCAAGAGTTCGAATCCTGTCTGGGGAGCCAGTTTTCGTTTTGGGCCACTCTGGGCATAGTCCCTTCGCCAGCTGAATTTTGTGCCGCAACGGCAACCGCAAGCATATCAAAGGGTTTCCGGTACTCTGCCTCCAGTTGCCCGGCTTTCCAGCGGCAGTTCGAAAGTACAAAATCCAGCAGCTTCCGTTTTTGCGCTGGAAGTCAAACGCCGGCCAATCGCGCCCTGGGGAATGGAGCCCTCCGCGCGCGCGTGCTACATGGCCCAGCCTGCGGAGGCTCTGCCTACCCGCGCATCCAGGCGTGAGCGCGGAAGCTGCTTCGCTTCCGGGCGAGAGAGGCGCCGACCGCGCGCAAGCTTTGGATCGAAGGCGCACGCGGTTTGCTGCGTGCCGCCGGCCGGCGCGCCGCGCCCTATATTCTGACCAGCCGCACGTTCGGCCGCAACGATGCGCGGCTGTGGGCGCGCTTTCGTGCCGCCCAATTCGCGACGCTGCTGCATGCTCTGGACCTCTGCAGATTCGACAGGCTGGCGCTCGAGAGGCGCGAACTCGCCGCGCGCATCGATGAGGTGGACCAGCCTCGGCGAACGCTTGCGGGAGGTGGACGAGCATCTGGGCGTGCGCAACGCGCTGGTGTCGGCCGCTCTCGCCGGCCAAACGGCAGCGTTTGCGGACTGGCGCAACGCCGTTCTCACGGCACGCAATAGATAACGCAGTTCCCATCGAATCGCGTGCGGCGTCACCATGCCGTTCGCCCATGACGGCGAGGTCCGCGCCGCGGCGTGTGCCGCCGGGGTGATGAACGCTGTTTCGAAATTTCAGGCATGATCAGATCATCGCGTTTGGCTGCGCTCAGCTCGCGAAGTGCTTTCAGCGCGAGATACGGAACTCAAGCAATCGTGGCGCCGGCTGACGGGAGTATGGGAGCGGAGTTGGCGTGACTATTCGGAAGGAATCCGCACGGCGAGAAAATTGTGCGCCTCTTTCGCCGGCCCTTACCGATCTCTTTGCGCCGACTCTCGTTCGGGTAACACCGTCAGGGCTCCTTCCGATTGCACCGGCTGGCAATTGCCGCCGCGCTGGTCCGCAGAGCGGGACCACGCCGGAATCCGCGCCAACCGCACGCATACCGTAGAAGTGCGCCCGGTCCTGCGCCCAGGAGCAGGCCCAAAAACAACCGCCGAGGCAAATTTCTTTTTTTGCATTACAGTTTTTCCGCGCTGAAGCCGCTCTAAAGGGTGAGAGAGATCGGGATCAATCCGAACTCGATGAAACGGGGGAAACTCAATGTCGAAACATCCGTTGCTTCCTGACGTTCATTTGGCCGCGAGTTCGCGGTCGAACCACTGCGGTCTGCTGACGCTGACCGTGCTTCTTCTGGGTGGCCTGGCAGTTCCGGCCTCGGCCCAGAACCAACCCGTGGCGCGGGTAGCGCCCGAAAAACATTTCACCATCCCGTCTGGTGTTGGCACCCCGGTGGTTCTCATGACCGAGCCCGACGCGGCCTGCGATTTGCACGCTACGGGCGTCAACGACCCTTCGTATACCGTGAGACTCTATGCCAACATCGAGGGCTACGTCCGGTTTCACTTCACGCCGAACCAGGGCACCCAGGATGCGTACCTCCAGCTCGATTGCACGACGCCACAGGCGGTAACGACGCATCTGCTGCATTTGCGGATCGCCGCCTCTCCCTCCGACGACATGCCGGCGCCGCCGGCTTCCGTGCCCGCACCCAAGGGCTCGAAGATCCGGCCGGCGCTTACCGATGAGGCCGTGCGGCAGCTATCCGACGCGGAGCTCATCGCCCAGGGGTACCCTCCGCGGCCCAACGCCGCCGAACGGCCGGAGGCTTATGCCAAGTGGCTCGACCGGATTTCCCGCCCGGTTACGATTCTGCCCCCATCTTCGCCGAGGCGTTCCGACATTTTGCACCTCCCGCGAATCAGCTTCGCGACCCCGGAAACTTCCACGAACTGGAGCGGTTTGGTGGCTCAGAGCTCGCCCGGTACTTATAAAATGGTGCAAGCCTATTGGAGCGTCCCCTCGGTGACGGGCGAACTAGACATAGTGAAGGAAGGGCGCTTCATAACCATACTTCCCGGTCCACCAACCTACTCGGCCCTCTGGATTGGGCTCGATGGCAATACCACAAACGACCTCGTACAAGCTGGAACCGAACAGGATGCTCATGCCCTGTTACTGTACGGAACGGCGACCAACTATTACGCTTGGTCCGAGGTTTATCCGCAGGAGGGAATTACAGAGGCTTTCAGCGTCAGCCCGGGCGACGATATCGACGTCTCGATCTGGGTCGGCGATTCAGAGGGGAATGTCAACCCAAACGGTGGTTACGCCTGGTTCAGCCTTTTCGATGCCATGTCGATCGTGCAACAGATTTTCTCCACCAAGTTCGCTAAAGGTTTCGACTTCGTCGGAAACAGCGCGGAGTGGATCATGGAGAGGCCGTACCAAACAGCCTTGGGCGGTTACCCCGAACTCGCCGACTTCAACACCTGCCAGATCAATCAGGAGGGTGTTGAGACTGGGACAGGGATGGCGGGGATCATCTACAGCAGCGCTAATAACCAGCAAATCAGCATGTACGAGAAGTACGACGTCCAACCGGATAACAACGTGTTGTCGATCCCCAGTGCGGTCTCCGGCTACCCCAGCTCGGTGAAATTCTCCTGGAAGAACTTCCACTAGCAGGATGCTGAAAAACACTGGAAATGACCCAGCCGCAGATGAACGCTGATAAACGCAGATTGAACACAAACAACTTATCCGCGTTAATCTGCGTTTATCCGCGGCCTTTTTGCCTTTTTCAGCATGCTAGATCAGTGACAGGACCGCTCCCGGGCAAGTGCCGGATCTGGAGGTGCGCTCCGGCGCGCCGCTGGGTTCTGCCATTGGAGCCCGTAGCATCATTCGGCCCTCGAGCAGGAAGCGGACTCGCGGGGTGCGTTTATTGCCACGGCGTGCGGCGGCGACGAGGAGATGCGGCAAGAGGTCGAATCGCTCCTCGCTCATAGCGAGACCTCCGATGCCTTCCTAGAAAAACCGGCAATGCACTTAGCCGCCAAACAGCACGCGCGGGACGAGGCGAAATGGAAGATGGCGGGGAAGACCATGTCGCACTACCGGGTAATCCAGGAACTCGGCGCAGGCGGCATGGGGGTAGTCTATCTTGCGCGCGACGAGACGCTCGATCGTAAGGTTGCCTTGAAGGTGCTGCCAACTGGCAGCCTGGCGGATGAGACCGCCCACAAGCGCTTACGCAAGGAAGCCCTGGCGCTGGCGAAATTGAGAGCGTTTTGCGTGCCAGGGAGGGGGCCCGCCGCGCGCGCGCGAGGGGCGGGCGAGAATTTCGTTCGCTTCAATGGGTACGTGAGCGCATATTTAGGGAACGCCGAGTTAACCCGATGCCTGAACCACACACGCAAGACCAGTTGCACCAGCGGGAACGGGTGCGCCCTGATCGTGAACGCGCACCGCCTGTGCGACATGGCCCAGCTTGCGGAGGCTGCTGCCTGCCCCGCGGGAACTCGCCTCGCTCCCGGACGAGAACAAGCGCCGACCGCGCGCAGCGGTGGATCGAGAGTGCACGCGGTTTACTACGCGCCGCCGGCCTTGTACGGCGCCAGCGGGAAGCGCCAGCGGGGTGATGCCCGCGGCATCGTGATCTCCCCGAAGTAGTATTGGTCGGACCGTTTCACGGGGTCGTCGTCCATTAACCCGCGGGTCGGCGGACGCAAGCGCGTCTGAACGAAGCCGCTGGCGGCAGACGCTTCGCGTGGGGCGAACCCCGGCGTTGTTCATCAAACCGCGAATGCACGCGAAT
>Ga0181538_10000851_pt1 | contig 36163 bp, 34 predicted proteins | sample PEATcosm2014_Bin_40_FD_119773 | JGI IMG/M metagenome (GOLD analysis project Ga0181538, IMG submission 119773) | Peatland microbial communities from MTU Mesocosm Facility, Houghton, MI, USA - PEATcosm2014_Bin23_30_metaG | ecosystem: Environmental > Terrestrial > Soil > Wetlands > Peat | place... | reverse complement strand
TCTGACCTCCGACCTCTGGGAACTGCCTGTTGCCGACCAACTGGCCTCCACCGTCTTAAGCCTGCCCATCGGGCCGCATCTGACTGAAGAACAGGCTGCCGACGTCATCGCTGGGCTAAAACGTGCTTTGATATCTCTTTGATTCAGCGAATGTCCTCCCACCGGCAAATTTTCAAAAGCACCGCGTTGATTGGCGGAACACAGGTCATCAACATGGGCATTGGCATCGTGCGCACCAAGGCGCTGGCCATGTTGCTTGGTCCGGCGGGTATAGGTTTAGCAGGATTATACACGTCGGCAGTTGGCATCGTGGGAGCCATGTCCGGGCTGGGTATCAATGCAAGCGGCGTGCGCCAGATTGCGGAGGCGAGCGGATGCCAGGATGACGCCAGGATTGCCCGCACCATCATGACCCTGCGCCGGGTCGCGCTGATTTCGGGCATCGTTGGGATGCTGGCGGTGGTGGCTTTGGCACCGTTTTTAAGCCGCACCACCTTTGGCGATAACAAACATATTTTGGGGATTGCCCTGATGTCCTTGACCCTGCTGTTCGGCGGCGTTTCGGCGGGCCAAAGCGCCTTGTTGCAGGGCTTGCGCCGGCTGCGCGACTTGGCGGCATCGCAAATTGTGGGAACCATTTTTGGCGCGGTGGTGAGTGTGGCGCTGGTGTGGTGGCTGCGGGAACAAGGCATTGTACCGTATTTGGTATGTATTTCAGCTTTTGGTTTGTTGCTGTCGTGGTGGTATGCGCGGCGGCTGACTTTGCCCCGGATAACGGTAACGTGGCGGGAGACGCTGGCGGAATCGCGTGGCCTGCTTGGCTTGGGTTTAGCGTTCACCGTGTCATCGTTGATATCCAGCGGCACTGCTTATCTCACCCGTGTTCTAGTGAAACGCCAACTAGGCATCGAAGCCGTGGGTATCTACACAGCCACCTGGACGTTATCCTCCTATTATGTCGGGTTTGTTCTTTCTGCCATGGGCACGGATTTCATGCCCCGCCTGTCGGCGGCGGCCAATGACCACGCCACTATGAACCGGTTGGTGAACGAACAGACTGAAATGGGCGTCGTGATTGCAGTTCCGGGCGTGCTGGCCACGTTGGCGCTTGCCCCGTTGGTGATGAAGCTTTTCTATTCGCGGGCCTTTGTTCAGGGTGCAGATGTGGCCCGATGGCAGATTCTCGGCGTGTTTTTGCGCGTCGTGAGCTGGCCACTTGGCTATGTCCTGATCGCCAACGGAAAGAGCCTTTTGTTTACGCTGACGGAACTCACATTTGGCGCGGTCAATGTCGCGCTGATGATTGTGTGCATGAAACTATGGAAGTTGGAAGGCGTAGGTTTGTCTTTTGCCTTATCCTATTTGGCCTATACAACGATGATGGCACTCGTGACAGGGCGATTGACCGGCTTCCGATGGTCAGCCACAGCCCTAAAAGTCCTTGGGTCTGCGGTCTTCATTCTGGGAGCCATCTTCGTTTGTACTCGATTTCTGCCTGAACGGTGGAGTCTTTGGATTGGTCTCCTTGCCACGGCGGTTGCGACTGTAGTTTCAGTATTGGCCCTGCAAGAATTGCTGGGGGTGAACTTCTGGCAGACGACGCGCCGCAAATTCCACGCGGAGTTATAGCGCCGAATTTCATTTTTGAAGTCCATTTTCGAGTTTTTCAGCAACAATAGAATATCGAAACATGGACTAGAGAACCATTAATCATGCACCTTTTGTTGATTTCTTCGGGCCCGGACGCCTTCGGCGGTGTGGAAACACTCATTGCGAGAATGGCGGGCTGGCTCATTGCACACGGACATACCACCACCCTGTTGTGTAGAAGAAAGAAGGAAAGCCTGAATTTCATGCCCAATGGGCTTCGAATTCTAGAAATTGGCAAAGCTTTCGATCTAATGTGCCTGCCTCGGACCGTTCTCCAGATCTGGGCAGATTTGAAGGAGCCAGAGCCGGACGTGATCAAATGTTTTGAACTCGAGTCGGCTTGGGTGGGGACCGTTTTAAGCCGCCGATTGTCGGGTCGGCCACGAGTGCTCTATGGCTGCTACATTCCGCATTGGGAGACACATAGGCCCAATCCGTTGCGGTTGGTGAAACAGTTGGTTTTCGAGCGGAACATGCGTCAGTGTATCCCCAACGCCAACCGACTCTTTATGAATCCCTATCAGGTTCAGATTTTGAAGCGGCGGTTTGGAAACAAGCACGACGCAAACGTGTGTCCGCTGCCTGTGGATGGCAATAGGTTCAAGAACATTCAACGCAGCCCAGCCCGGGGACGAATCGTTTCTGTGGGACGTCTAGATCCGATGAAAGAATACAATCTATATATGGTTGACATCATCGGTCAACTGCGTGCGAAGGGAATGAATGTGACGTGGCGTGTTTATGGTGACGGGGAATTTCGATCGGCAATGCAGCAACGAATTTCTACGCTGGGATTGGCGAATGCGATCAGCCTTGAAGGTCCATTACCCTACGCAGAATTTGCCAAACCGATGTCCGAGGCGTACATTTTTGTGGGCATGGGAACCGCCCTTGTCGAAGCCGCCTTTTGCCGAGTTCCGAACGTTTGCGCTATTTGCTTCGACTCCAAGGGAATTACTTATGGGTCTCTCGCAGATCTTCCATTCGCCAACGTGGGCGAATGTGAGCCGGGCGTTCTGCAATTTTCGGTTCAGGGTAGAATCGAAAAACTGCTTGAGCTTTCTGCGGAAGCCTATGAAGCGGAAAGTCGGAGGCAGCTCGGTGCCGCGCAGATATTCGACGTGGACAAGCAGATGCACAAGTTTCTCGATATCGCGCGCTCCGCACATCCAGTCGGACCGGCTGGTGGACTCGAAGTGGGTTACACCCTCTATCGAAACGCGCGGAGAATAGTAGATGCCTGCGCCGGCAGGTTCTGATTTTTCGTGTATCCGTTGCTAATCACTCCCATTCTGATGAACATTCAATCTGGCCAGGATAATAAGGTGGGTCGTGAACGGCGTTTTGATATCAAAAGCTGATGCCCTTCTTCAGCGTCGTCATCCCCACTTGCAACCGCGTCGTTTTTCTGCGCAAGGCTTTGGATTCGGTATTCGCCCAGACCTTCACGGATTACGAAGTCATCGTCGTAGATGATGGGTCAGTAGACGAGACGTTGGTTGTGGTTGAACGCATTGGAGGGTCTATTCGGCTTTTCAGTCAAGAGAATCGTGGACAAGGAGCTGCGCGCAATCTTGGACTGCAAAAGGCAGAGGGCAAATACATTGCATTCCTGGATAGTGATGACATATGGTTTACATGGACGCTGTCGATATATCACGAAGTCATTTGGAAGTCAGGGTGTCCGGCGTTTGTTGCTGGAACGGAAATCCCTTTTGTGAATACGCATCCTTGCCCAGAAATGGGTGGTTTGGACATTTGCAGAGGTAGATGTTATGATGATTACCTGTCTCTTGGGAATGAAGCTCCTTGGGTTCCTCCCTCGGCGACTGCAATCAGAAGGGATGTTTTGCTGCAAGCCGGCGGCTTTTCAGAAGAGCGGATGAATTATGAGGAATGTGATTTATGGTTGCGACTTGGCATCGCACGAGGCTTTGTTCGAGTGGAGGACCCGCCGCTTGTTGCTAGGAGGGTTCACCCTGGCAACATTACGAGCCAAGCGAACAATAACCTACGCGGCATCCAACACATGCTGGAATCGGAACAAAGGGGTCGTTACCCAGGAGGGCGGGAAAGGCAGATCGATCGTATAAGGGTAATTACGCGTCATCTCAGGCCGTTTTCTGTTGCCTGCGTGCGTGCCATGCGTATTAGGCATGGCTTATCATTATATGTGGATAGCCTCTGGTGGCATTTCCGCCTGGGCCGCTATAAGTATGTTTTCACATTTCCGATTTTTATTATATTTTCAGTAGCTTCAACGTTGATAGCGCGTGCGATTCCAAGACAAGGCCACACGCATGAGTGAGATTAGGCACCATTGTTCTGTCTCTGTGGTAATCACAACCAGGAACCGATGCGGTGAACTGCGGTCGACGATTTCCTCGGCGATAGGGCAATCCGTGCAGCCTGAAGTTATGGTAATAGATGATGGATCGACAGACGGAACGTCGGAAATGGTGATTGAGCATTTTCCAGCTGTGCAATTGATTCGTCATGAGGAGTCGCAGGGTTATATTGTCCGGCGTAACGAGGCTGCAAAGAGCGTTTCTGCTGACTTTATCTTCTCTATTGATGACGACGCTGAGTTTTCATCGCCTCATGTTGTTGCGCAGACCTTGCGCGAATTTGACGATGATCGGATTGGGGCTGTGGCTATTCCCTTCATCAATGTTCACCATTCTCCCAGGTTGCTGCAGCATTCCCCGGATAAGGACCAAGTTTGGATCGCCGACAGCTTCATCGGAACCGCTCATGCGTTGCGGCGGGATGTCTTTCTCAAGATCGGTGGCTTCTGGGAACCGTTGATCCATCAGGGAGAAGAATCGGATTTTTGTATTCGCATGTTGGACCGCGGCCATGTGGTTCGTTTGGGCTGTGCGGATCCCGTTTTTCATCATCTTTCAGCCAATCGGGATCTTGGGCGCGTCAGTTTCTACGGGAATCGTAACAATGTGCTGTTTGCCTGGCGCAACGTGCCATGGCCCTATTTTGGCGCTCATTTTACGGCAACCTTCGTAAACACACTCGTCCATACCCTACGCAGTCCGGTTCCTTGCCTTGGTCTGAAGGGTTTGGGTGCATCGCTCGCATGTTGCGTCCGCATGCGAAAGGACCGATCTCCAGTACGTTCTGCCACGTATCGGAGATTCCGCACTCTGCGTAAGAACGGGCCACGAAGACTGGCTGAATTGGGGACTATGTGAAGAATAGTGGTGGTAATTTGAAAATAGTCAGAGCGCATAATCGTTTTGACCGCATATTGTCATAGGCTACTCCGTCCCTGTTGGTGTTCCTGCGAACACGTAAGGCCACCTTGCCTATTCGGATTGCGTATCCAGTTGTTTGCTGCGCCTTGCTGCTCGGTATCCAATGTCAGCACGAAGTGGTGAAAGTGTGAGTTTAGACCATTATATTCGTGCATCGTTGAGGTCATCTTGGATTGGCACAATCCAATCTGTATTCGATTGTGCGTTGTTTTGGCAACCCCCAATGCATCATTTCAAAGCGATGGCCTACAGGCGGTTATTGGGTGTTCGTTTTCAAGGTGAATGTATCATAGCTTGTGGGGTTAGGATATTGGAACCTGGAAATCTGGTGATTGGGAACTACTGCTCACTCGCTTCTGGTTGCATTATTGAATGTCGCGACAAGGTCATCATCGGTGACAACACAATCGTTGGACCGCAAACGTTCATAACCACAGGAGGACATGCGCTGGCAGACTTATCTCCAACCAGGAAAGCCATTTGCATTGGGAGGAATGTTTTCATAGGAGCCAGAGCCATTGTCCTTCCAGGCGTGCAAATTGGTGATAATGCAACAGTTGGGGCTGGAGCCGTTGTTGTAAAGAACGTACCACCATGTACAGTAGTAGGTGGTGTCCCCGCACATGAGGTCCGCCGCATTGAGCGTAGAAGTAAGATTTGGACTGGGTTAGGCGAAATTGAGTGTTAATAGACCTTCACATAACATACCGAGTTATCTAAACGATGACTGGCACATTCAGTTGGCATCCGCTGATAGATGAACTTGGGAGCTTGCTAATTGCAACGGGTGCTATAACGGAGTGTATAGCACAATTTGTTGGTCAAAATGGCACATCCCAGAGGCAGGCAGGCGAGTCCGTTACTCGGTTGCGACCGGCGGCGGCGCGAGCTGAGGCTTGGATGTCGTCGCTGTCGCTCGCCTGCCCGCGCCTGGGATGTTGTAATTGATTTAATACAGGGCATATTATGGCGTAAGTCATAGCGCAGAAGCCTGGTCGGTACTCTGAATGCGCTGGCTGCGAAATACCGCTTCCCGCTGGTATTCTCGATGCATGCCTGCACGCGCAAGAGGCTGGATGGAGGGGGGCATAAGTTGCACAAGCTCGTTCATCCCATGCCGCCGCTCGGCTTCTTCGATTGTGTGGCTCTACAGAAAGACGCCTTCTGCGGCATTTCGGACAGCGGCACAATCAGTGAGGGATTCTCAATTCTGGGTTTTCCGGATATTACTGTGTGCGAGCCCCATGAGCGACCGGAAGGCGTGGACGATCGAGTTGTTATCACGAGCGGCCTGGAGTCGAGGCGTATTCTCCAAGCGGCCGAAATGACGGCGGACCAATTCAAAACGGTCTGGCGTTGCCGCTTGCGGAGCGATTACAATGTGTCGCAAGTCTCCTGGAAGGTGGCCAAGATTATCCTGAGTTATACTGGACTGGAAAGTGGTACATTCATGCTGCTTGTTCCAGTTCGAGCAAATCAACGTAGCCGCAGCGGTGCAGGCTAATTTTGGAGGCGAGGAATTTCTTGAGGATGAAGCTTTCGGGTGAACCCGCCAGAAAATGTGGCCACGAGTGGCGCAAGGCGTGCGTCACGACCCATTCGGAGGGCGGTTTTTGTGGCGCGGCGGTGCGGATATAGGAGTGGAAATTGAACCAAACGACCCGGCGGAAAGTCATCGACAGGTATTGGAGCAAGCCCTGGGCGATCAGGCCCAATTGGATGTGGCGCTCATAGGCGGCCAGTTTGCGGCGGAGGTGGTGGCGGTACTCGGGCGACTGGCGATGCGGATGTTGCGAGCCGTCTCCGCGCCGGATCGGGTTCATGTCCTGCATCCAGAAGTGGTAGGCATAAGCGCCGACGGTGTGAATGGCTTGCTTGAAGCCGACCTCGATTTTGAAGCGCCAGCCGTAAAGACGAATAATTTCCAGCGCCTCCAAGCCCAGGTCGGTGGAGAGCAACACCAACCGGCCACGGGTGGGATGAATCACCTGGGGACGTGCCTGATTGCGGACACGAATTATGAGAGCAACACCAACCGGCCACGGGTGGGATGAATCACCCAGACAAAGCGAACCAGCCGGCCCAAAGGACGCCAGATCAGATCAAAGGAATAATAGCGCAGCGCCACCCCCGACTCGCCATAGACCGGGCTGGGCGCTTTGCGGAACTGATTTTTGTAGGCGAACCCATGGTGGAGCTTGGTTTTGGGTCCATAAAGCAGAGGCCTTCCGCGATGTTTGCCTTTGGGCGGTGAGGGCGGGAAGTAGGCGACGGCGTTGCAGCGCACGCGCGTGACCAAGTGATGGCCTGCTTGGAGCAGGGCGCGGGCGAACTTGGTGGCGGCGTAATAAGCGTCGGCCACAATCGTCAAGGGTTCGTCCCACGCCAAATCCAAAAGCAACGCGCCCAGCTTGTCCAACAAGGTGCGCCGGTCCCGATTGCTCCACACCAGGCCCTCGTGAATGCGGGCGGCCACCGGCACGGCCAGGTACACTCCGGCCGCCTGGGCCAGCAACGCGATGGCTTGCAACGAATGGCCCATGATGAAACAAGCCTTGGCATTGCAGCGGGACTCCTGATGGAGGCTTTTGACCCCCGGCATCTTCCGGCCTTCCTTGGGCCGCTTGAGGCCATCGACTAATCCCACCCGTCGTCCGTTGACCCGCACCCAGCGCCGCCCCAGCAACCGCTGCAAAGTCTTTTGCCACAGTTGCGTCAAGGCGGCCACGTCCAAGGCTGAGGAATGAAAGAAGTGCAGCAGGCAGTAATAGCTGGCCTCCGAGAGGCCCAAAGCCCGCACCAGGCTGGTGACGCCGGCCAGGTCCGGGCGCAGGCACAAGGCGGCCAGGACGGCCACCAGCCACAGGAAGGTGGTGGAGCGGGAGCAGGCCGGGCGGAGCGGTTGGAGGGCGCGCCAGAAGGCCCGCCACAGCAGGCCGGAGCGCCGGAAGGAAGAAAAAGCGATTGACATATCCGATAGTATTACTATGCTATCGGATATGAAAGCAAAAACAAACGCCTCCATGCAAAAACTCCAGGAACGGATTGCCGCGCTGAAATCCCAAATAACCCAATTGGGGACCATGCGCCCCGGCAGTCTCTCCCGCCAGTACAACGTCTGCGGCAAGCTGGGCTGCCGCTGCAAAGACCCCGAAAAACCGCGCCGCCACGGCCCCTACTATCAGCTCAACTACGTCTATGGCGGGGAAAAAACCTCCGAGTTCGTCCGGCCTCCCAACCTCAAAGCGGTGCGCACCCAACTGGCCAACTACAAGCAGTTCCGACGGCTGGCCGACCGATGGGTCGGTTCAGCCCTTAAACTCGCACGCCTGGAATTGGAAAAACGACCCGATTAGCCTCGCTCGCGAAGGAAGAACGTACCACTGTCCAGTACTGGATTTGTTAACCGTTTTGTGTGGAGCAAACAGAGTTTTTGAATAATTGGATTGCATGTCGTCGCAAACGAAAGATCCGACTCGGATTGCTGTTCTTCGTGTGGGTGGATGGGAAAACTGGGTTGAAACAGTAACTCATTACCTCTCAAATCAGGGCTTTGAAGTGACCCCGTTTGTTTTTGAAGTGGATTCTGACCGCCGGATACCGCTGGATTCTAGTCTGCCGATCGTTCATGAATTGGTTACCCCAGGTAAATTAGGAAAGATCGGCATCGTGATCAAATGGGGAACCAAACTCCGCAAACACCTCGCCAAAGGAAGGTTCGACATTCTTTACGTTTTCGACAGTTGGTCGATTCCCACTCTTTGCGTGGCCACAGCAGGCCGACTGACCCCTCCTACTGGCAAACTAGTCTATCACACTTTTGAGTGGCTTGACCCTCGTGTTCATAACCAAATCCATTTGCGGTTGGAAAAAATGATTTGTCGCAGGGCCGACTTAGTGGTGAATATAGATCGCACCAGAGGCCGCCTCCAGCAAATGCTCTACAGTTTGCCAGCCTGTCTGCTTTGGGTGCGCAACTCTCTTTCACGCGACTACCCTATTCCAGCGAGGTCAGTAGAGCGTCGTGCAGAGTTGCTTGGAAGAAACCCTCCCTCGAATTCCGTTCTGATTTTCGCACCCTCAATCACCAGTCAGGAGCGGCTTACGCTGCAACTCGTTCAAGCCGCCGCCCGGATGCCAGACCACTATCGGGTCGCAACCATTGCCGGTGGCGATGCTTATTTTAACGAGTGTGTGGAGACGGCCAAATCTCTCGGCATTGCACACCGAATGGTATTCTTGCCGACAATGCCTTTCCGCCAACTAATGGAATATGTGGTTTGTGCGGATATTGGCGTGGTGCTCCACGATGGTAGCAAAAGTATTGGCAACTATTTGGCAAGTCCAATGCGTCTTTCCGTTTTTGCAGCTGCGGGAGTCCCTTTCATCGTGTCAGATTTGCCAACGCTGGCAGGTGAGGTATATCGTTATCGTTTAGGGGCTAGCTGTAATGAGCAAGATCCAGCCTCAATTTGCAATGTTTTGAGGGAATTGGTTGAAGCGGATACGCCGATGCCGGTCTGGAAACAGCGGTCACGTCAAACATTTGAAGAGAATCTCAGTTTTGATATACAGGGAGAGCGTTTGGTAAATGCACTGGTCCAACTTGGCGAGGTCAATAGAGAAGGCATATAGCAACGAATGGACCAAACACAGTTTATTGTGGCACAATTAGGCGCGCGGATGCATTATGCGGTGCCTCGGGTATTGTCCGAAGCTGCCCTCCTGGAGCGGTTCTACACGGACTTTTGTGCCAGCAAAGGCTGGCCGAGATTGCTGCATTTGGTGCCGAATTCAATGCGCCCCGATTCGGTTCGCCGTTTGCTCGACCGGTCACCGAAAGGAGTTGATCCGGCGCGGATCGTTGCTTTCAACGCCTTTGGCCGCGAATACGCCCGGCGGAGGCGAAGCGCGACGACGCCCACCGGGCAAACCGCCTCCTACTTATGGGCTGGTCGGGAGTTTTGTCGCCTGGTCCTTGAAGGGGGATTGGACGCGGCGCTGGGGGTTTATTGCTTCAACAGCGCCGCACTGGAAATCCTACAGCGTGCGAGACTGGAAGGCCGGCAAACGGTGCTGGAACAAATAATTGCGCCAAAAAGGATTGAGCGCCAGATACTGATGGAGGAAGCGAATAGCTTTACGGGTTGGGAGACAGCCCAAGGACGAGATGCACTCGCTGATGATTTCATTGCCCGCGAGGAGGCCGAATGGGCGGCGGCAGACACCATCTTGTGTGGGTCACAATTCGTCGTGGACAGCATTCGCCAACTCGGCGGCCCGGTGGAGAAGTGCGTGGTGGTGCCGTATGGGGTGGAGTTGCCGGGACACAGGGGAGAGGACGGACGGCAGATGGCAGTGGGCGTAGCGGAAGACGGAAAGCAGAAGGCAGAAGACAGAAGGCGTCCTCTGCGTGTGCTGACGGTCGGGGCGGTCGGTTTGCGCAAAGGTTCGCCGTATGTACTGGAGGCGGCGAAGCAGTTGAAAGGCCAGGCGGTGTTTCGCATGGTGGGCAGCATTGCGGTGACGCGTGAAGCCGAGACTAAGTTGCGCGAGCATCTGGAATTGACCGGGGCTGTGCCGCGCAGCGAAATTGCGAAACATTTTTTGTGGGCAGATGTTTTCTTGCTGCCTTCCCTCTGCGAAGGTTCGGCCACGGTTACTTACGAGGCCTTGGGATACGGTCTCCCGGTAGTTTGCACGCCCAATACAGGCAGTGTGGTGCGAGATGGGGTTGAAGGCTTCATTGTTCCGGCGCGCGACGTGAACGCCATGGTAGAGCGACTGCAAACTCTGGCGCAGGATTATTCTTTGCTCAAGCAGTTACGCCTGGATGCCCGCATGCGCGCTGAGGAATATACACTTGCCGAATATAGCCACCGGGTCGTGGGCACCTTGCAAGGGCAAAGTAGAAACTCGGAAAGTTGAAACTTGAAAGGCGTGGGAAAAGCAGAAACTCGAATTCAGAAATCCGGCACTTTTCAAATAATTTTCTATTTCAGCTTTCCAAATTCCACCATTCAGCTTTCAGGTTTTCAGCCTTTTAGGATGTCCCGCAGTCAGTAGTCCCCTTCACCCTGATTCCCATTTCAGCTTTCAGCTTTCTCAACTTCTGATTTTTCACCCGGTCCATGTTTTTGACATCATCAACCACGGGAAATTGGCTGCTGCTTGCGATTGTGGCCATGATTGCCGCTCATTCCTGGCATCTCTACCGTCAAGGCCGATGGATGATGCTGGATCCATTGAATGCATTCTGGGCCGGCATTTTACTCTGCTATGTGCAGCAGCCCATGTTAGCGTCGGATATTTTCATTTCATGGCATAACGAAGACATCTTCGTTAAAACTCTTTTTGCAACTCTTACTGGGTTGGTGTTTGTAGTGCTAAGTTATGAAATGAACTGGGGCGGATCAATTGCCAGAATAATACCGCAGCCGCCGGCCCGGCTGAATTCTGAAAAACTGCTGATAGCGGCTTGGAGCATAATCGCGCTGGGTTTGGCCGGATACTCTTATATAATCAACTTATCGGGCGGCTTGGACCAATGGCTTTCGGTCGGTCGAGGGGGCACGGATTATGACAAGGTTCAAGGATACTGGCCGATGTTGATAGATGCCCTTCCAGCGGGAGTGTTTCTACTGTTATTTCGATCCAGCGCCCATCGAGTTTCACGGTTGGGATCTGTATTAGCCTATATTGCGGTCGCGTTGATGTGGTGGTGGTTCCTTTATCTCGGGACGCGCAGCCGCATCATTAATCTGACGATTTTAGTGTTGGCGGCCCTATATTTGCCGAAACGACGCAATCCCAATTTTGCGTTGGCTTTGGGCATATTCGTAGCGCTGCAAGTCATAGTTGATTTTCAAGCTGCGTACAGAGGGAACTTTACGGGCCTTTCCTTCAATATGGGGTCTATAGACAAAGGGGAGATGTGGCGCACGATTCTGCCAGGTGTCCTCGGTGGGGATCGCCAGGATAAGCGCGCCCAGGTATCACAGGGAGCGGAATTCAACTGTGCGATGGCTGTGATGGAACTCGTACCTCAAAAGGTGCCTTACAATTATGGATATGGCTTTTTAGAGTTGCTCACCAGGCCAATCCCTAGGGCAATTTGGCCGAACAAACGGTATCCACATTTGGAATCGGTGCAAGGAGTCCTTTTCGAGGGACATCTGTCAGATTCTATTAATCCCAATGTGAGGAATGAGGAATTGTTAATGGGCCCGTCATTTGGTTTTGTGGGACATTGGTATTATGTAGGTGGATTCGTAGGACTCGTTTTAGGTGCTTTGATGACCGGAACTCTATTGCGTATGATTCGTGAGTTCTACAATGTGGGAGAACGAGGAGAGGGAACCATGATTACTTATCCATTTTTGGTCAGCATCGGTTTTCTGGAGGCATCCGCTACTCCGTTGTATTGGGTATATAACTTGCCGTTTGTTTTGCTTCCCTTTTTCGTTATGTTCTATTTTTGTCGGGAAGAAGGCATCCAGGCGCGCTTAAGAGCCACAAGCCGGTAATTTTAGGAGTGTAGATTCCACGAATGCCGAAATCGGCCGCTCGAAGGACGTGGGTGAAGCGTGATCGTCGTCATATTTCATCGGCTTGGCCCGTATCATTGGGCAAGATTGCAGGCCGCCAGTCGGGAGTATCCGCTTCTGGCTATCGAACTTTCTGCTGAAACGAGCGAGTATCCCTGGGATAAAGTGGAAGCGGAGGCGGGGTTTAAGCGGGTTACCTTGTTTCTTGAAGGCGACAGCCGAAATGCAACTCCGCGGGAACTGGCAAAACGCCTCATTGCCTGCCTGGAAACTCACCCGGTCAAGGTGGTTGCCATTCCGGGTTGGTCCGACAAAGGAGGACTGACGGCGTTGCAATGGTGTGTCCAACACAAGGTTCCTGCAGTGGTTATGTCCGAGAGCACTGACTGGGATGATCGGCGAGTGCTGTGGAAGGAATGCATCAAGCGAAAACTAACAGGGATGTGTGCCTCGGCATTGGTCGGCGGTAAGCCGCACAGAGATTATATGGTGAAACTTGGGATGCCGGCGGAACAGAGTTTTTTGGGTTATGATGCAGTGGACAATGGCTACTTCTCGGCCATGGCCGAGCAAAGTAGAAAGCGGAAAGCAGAAAATAGAAGGAACTATGGTTTGCCGGAACATTATTTCCTCGCATCCGCGCGATTCATCGAGAAGAAGAATCTACGGCGACTTATCCAAGCCTACGCTCGGTACCGCCAATTGGAGCAGACCTCTGACCTCCGACCTCCGACCTCTGATCTGTGGTCTCTGGTCCTTCTCGGTGACGGCCCACTCCGCCCCGACCTCTGTCGTCTGATCTCTGACCTCTCTTTGCAGCACTGCGTGCAACTGCCCGGTTTCAAGCAGTACCCCGACCTTCCCGCCTATTATGGCTGCGCACAGTCCTTTATCCACGCCAGCACGACGGAACAATGGGGCTTAGTTGTGAACGAAGCGATGGCAAGCGGCCTCCCAGTGTTGGTCTCAAATCGTTGCGGCTGCGCTCAAGACCTCGTTCAAGAAGGCGTGAACGGCTACACCTTCGACCCCTACAACGTCGAGCAAATGGCTGAATTGATGCTGAAGATTTCTTCAGCTCATGAAATGGCTTGCGCTATTTCCCCTGGCCTGGCCCGTGAAGCAGCGTCGCCTCTTTCACCGGGCAACTGTCCACTTTCTGCTTTCGGCGCTTCAAGCGCACGCATCGTATCGGAGTGGGGTCCCGACCGCTTCGCAAACGGCCTCAAACAAGCAGCAGATTGTGCCTTGCAAGTTGGGCCAGTTGAACCAACTTTGCTTCAAAGAACGCTTTTGAGAGTGCTGCTTGCTCGTTGAGGCATCAGCATGCACGCATCATGGTTCATGTTTTTCACACCATTTCAGTTTTCTGCTCTCAGAATTTCAGCTTTTGCATTTCTAGTTTCCCCTGAATACAGTTTCCATTGTGGCATCCGTATCCCGCAAAGCTGGTGGGCTATTTGAAAGTGTCCGGAGGCTGCATCAGTCACTGGCTGAGCTTCCCGATATTTCTGTGAATGTCATGGCAGCGCAGGATGAATTCACAGCAGCAGACATCGCTGCTTGGTTGCCGATTAAGCCGAAAACCTTCCGGACTTGCGGGCCGTGGCAATTTGGCTACGCCCCCGGCCTCAACAAAGCCCTTTTTGCACTGGAAGCGGATGTTTTACATACGCACGGAATCTGGATGTTTCCATCAGTGGTAGCGCGTGGTTGGCACCGCAACACAGGCCGACCTTACATAATTTCGCCGCATGGCATGCTTGATCCGTGGGCCGTTAATAATTCCGCGTGGAAAAAGAAAATAGCATCGCGCCTTTTCGAGCGAAATCATCTTGGCCACGCAGCTTGCATCCGTGCGCTATGTGAATCGGAAGCCGACTCGATCCGCGGCTTTGGACTGAAAAATCCCATCTGCATCATCCCAAATGGAATTGACATTCCGCAAATCGGAAACCAGAAAGCAGAAAGCAGAAATGGATTTCAGATTTCAGATTTCAGCGTTTCAGCTTTTACAGAGGGTCGCAAGGTGCTTTTGTATCTCGGAAGAATTCACCCCAAGAAAGGACTGGTGAATTTATTGAAGGCATGGGCGGCGGTGCAGAAAGCAGAAAATGGAAAGCAGAAAGCAGAAGAATGGGTTTTAGCAATCGCAGGATGGGATCAGGGCGGGCACGAAGCGCAACTCAAGCGCGTCGCCACCGAACTCGCCATCCCCTGGGCAGACGTTCGCGAGCAAATTGGAAAGCAGAAAACAGAAAACAGAAATGAATTTCAGCTTTTCTCGGCCCGTGAAATGGCTACGCCTATTTCACCGGGCAGAAGTCCGTCGTCCGCCTACCGCCCTCTGTCGCCTGCCATCCTGTCACCACCCACCGCCCACCTCCCTCCGCCGTCCGTCCTCTTCCTCGGCCCCCTCTTTGGCCCTGACAAGGCATCGGCCTACTCGCACTGCGACGCCTTCATTTTGCCTTCCGTCAGCGAAGGTTTGCCGATGGTGATTCTGGAAGCCTGGGCTTATGGCAAACCAGTGCTCATGACTCCGGAATGTAATTTGCCAGAAGGTTTCACGGCGAACGCCGCCATCCGCATCGGCCCCAACGTCGAAAGCATCGTGCAGGGTTTGGCACAACTGCTGCGATCTCCGTCCTCCGACCTCTGCTCCCTTGGCGCGAATGGCCGCCAACTGGTTGCCGAGAAATTCGCCTGGCCCCAAATTGGTGTGGATATGAAATCGGTCTACGAATGGGTTTTGGGTAGGGGTCCGAAACCAGCGTGTGTTGTTTAGGCAAAACAGAAATCCGACTTCCGATCTCCGATTTCTGATCTCAGACCTCCGATCGTCGATTTCAACTTCCAGATTTCTAATTTCCCTATTTTGAAGGTTGACGTCTCAGATTGTCCAAGCTCTCACTCGACCCGCAACAAGCTGGGACGCGCGCTTTGGGGAATCGTCTGGCTGCTGCTTTACCGACCCAGCCCCAAGCCTTTTCACGCGTGGAGGCGGTTTCTACTCAGGTTGTTTGGCGCGAAGATCGGTCGAGGAACTTTTCCGCATTCTTCGGTGAAGATCTGGGCGCCCTGGAATCTGGAAATGGGCGACCACAGTTGTTTGAGCCACGATGTGGACTGTTATTGCGTGGCACCTGTACGATTAGGGCCGCATGCGACAATCAGCCAATACAGTTATCTCTGCACGGCGACGCACGACTTTGAAGAGCCCAGCATGCCGCTGGTGACTTCACCGATTGTCATCGGCGAAGGAGCATGGGTGGCCGCGGATGTGTTTATTGGGCCGGGCGTAGCCATCGGCGAAGGTGCTGTGGTCGGAGCAAGGTCGAGCGTTTTCAAGGATGTGGCGCCGTGGACTGTAGTTGCGGGCAATCCAGCAAACTTTATTAGGAAGCGCCTGTTGCCGGAGAAATCTGACACTTAACCGATTTCCCAAAGATGAACGAAGCCAGAAACGCGCCCCCCTCTTTCGTCCAAAAGCCGAAATGCCCGATTTGCCAGGGGGCGACAACTCGTGCGAGCCTGCATCAACCGTATGCCTACTGGCGCTGCCGCGAGTGTGGGACGGCGCACTTGAACCCTCAGCCGTCAGCCGAGTTTCTCGAGTCCTTTTACGAGACCTTTCACGGCAGGGCCAAAGAAGGCGCGTTGTTTGCAGAGTTTGAAAGCCGCACAGCGGCCGATTTCCCGGCGAAGGCGCGCATTGTCTTGGAATCTCTTCGGGGTGCTATCACTGAACAAGGCGAGCCTCATCCGACTCTGGATGTTGGGTGCGGCAAGGGTTTGTTTGTCCGGGAGATGGCGGGCCTTGGATTCATGGCAGAAGGGATTGATGTATCACGAGCTGGGGTGGAAGCTGGACGCCTTTTGGGCATTGGTGGGCTGCACGCGGGCCAACTTGAGCATCAAACTAACTGGGCCGGACGGTTTGACGCGGTGACCGCCTGGGCCACCATCGAGCATCTGTCTTCCCCGCGAGAATTTCTCAGCGCCGCACATCGAGTCCTTCGACCGGGGGGGCTTCTATTCCTCGACACCGGCTTGGCCGACGATTTTGTTGATCGCATGGCTCCGGGACTGGTGCAGTGGTTCGATGCTCCCCAACACCTCTTTGTGTTTAGTGCTACCGGCTTGAAGAGATTGCTAGATGAGGCAGGTTTTTCAGTTCTGAAAGTAGATCCAAATTTTGAGCGGAGCCTTGTGCGGCGAATTGCCAAACTCACTCGGAACCGGATGCTCGCCTTAGCCGGTCAATGTCTGTTCCGCCCTGCGTTGGGGCGTCAAGTTTTTCAGCGGATGCGGATGGAGACCAAGTTACCGTTTGGCTCGCTGATATTTGCCGTGGCGGCCGCCGAGCCAGCATGATGAGAATTTCCATCCTCATCCTGACGCTCAACGAAGAGAAGAATTTGCCGCGCTGTCTGGAGTCGCTGCGCTGGAGTGACGACATCGTCGTCATGGATTCATTCAGCACAGATCAAACCCTGGAGATTGCCCGTGCTGCCGGCGCGCGCGTGGTTCAACGCAAATTCGACAATGAGCGCGACCAACGCACCGCCTCATTGAAATTGGAGTTCAAACATCCCTGGGTCTATAACCCGGACGCGGATGAGGTTACTCCTCTTGAATTGCGCGACGAAATGCTCCGGGTTGTGCAGGATAAAAGCCGTTCGGAAGTGGCGTATCGGGTGCGTTTTAAGACGATGTTTATGGGGCGTTGGATTAAGCACAGCAGCCTCTACCCGACATGGGTTGTGCGTTTGTTTCGACCTGAAGCGATCTCATTCGAACGCACAATTAATTTGCGCTGTGTCGTTAATGGACTAGAAGGCAAGCTCCAGAGCCACTTTGAGCACTACACGTTCAACAAAGGATTAGACGCCTGGTTCGACAAGCACAATCGCTATTCTTCTCAAGAGGCCAAAGAAAACCTCAGGTTGATTGAACGAGGCGGCTTTTGCTTTGGCAATTTGTGGAGCGTTGAGCCCCCAAAACGCCGCCGCGCGCTCAAAGAATTGTCCTTCCGTCTGCCATTTCGTATGCCGCTTCGGTTTTTCTACATGTATTTGGTGCGTCTGGGTTTTCTAGACGGGTTGCCCGGCTACCACTATTGCCGGCTGCTGACAATTTACGAATACATGATCGTGCTCAAAATGCGCGAAATCCGACGCCGGCAACAGGGTTTGCCGCTATAGATGGCCGGCCACTTCAGCGCTGCTTCTATCAGTGTCGTCTTTCATTTCGAACCTTCGGCGCGGCTGGCTGTGGCGTCGCTGGAAACGGCTCCTGTGTTCGTTTTTGGCGTTCTTGGCCGGCGTTTCCTTTTTGGCCGTTGCCGCTTATAAGGATTCACCGCGGCTGCTGACGATCGAATCGGGCAGGTCATCCGCGGGCGCCATAGTAGTGCTGGGCGGCGATCCTTCCGGCCGACCGGCGCGCGCGGCCGAGTTGTTCGCTGCTCACGAGGCCCCATTGATTTTTGTTAGCGGTGATGGAGATTGGAATGATGTTGAGTTGACGCTGGAGGCCCACGGTGTTCCAGCGGGAGCCATCCTGCTTGAGTCTAAATCACGGACTACCCGGGAGAACGCTGAATTTTCCATTCCTTTGCTCCGTGCCCATGGCGTTAAGAGCGCCATCATCGTCACCTCCTGGTTCCATTCCCGCCGCGCCCTGGCCTGCTTTGAACACTACGCGCCCGACATCAAATTCTATTCCCGACCTTCCTACGCTGGATTGGACCGCGCCGAATGGTCACGGAACGGGGTTGGGTGGCATATTCGTGCCGAATACGTCAAATTGCTCGGCTACTGGGTCCGCTATGGCATTTGCCCGCTGTAAATCCAAAGCAGAAAATAGAAATTTGGAAAGTGGAAAGTTGCCCGGTGAAATAGCAAGCCGATTTCACGGGCCCAGGAAACCTGAAATGCTGAAACGCTGAAAGAGGAGGTAAATATAGACCCGAAAATCTGGTCGCTGGTGTACAGGTTTGAGGACGCCATCAACTCAGGATGTTTCCTCTGCGGCCCGATTCCAGATTACCTGGCATGGGTGAACGAGATCTTGTGCGCTGAAATCTGCAATTGTTCCGAGGAGCGTGACAATTCCGCCCTGAGCGACAGTGAACGCGCCGCATGGCGCGTTTTTCACGATGCCATCGAAGCAACATCAAGGTTGATGGAGCTTTACAAGGAAGATGGCGCGCTTTTTCGCCAAATTGCGAGCACACTCAGTGTTCTTCCCTGCCTGATGTCCTGGCATCCGAACGCCGCCGCGTTCAATCGGCAATTGCTCAAACTCTCCGGCTCGGGCGAAAACAGCCTCTGCGGCAACCTCGCGCACAAGGCGGCGCACCTCGCGCGCCAATCATGGCCCGTGCGATATGCTTACGCGATCATTTCGACCATTGAACTCACCTTGGATACCGACAGCGAGAATCTGGCTGGTTGGGCAGAAGTGTACAGCTACGGCGTGAAGTACGAAGTTGATCCCGCCGAAATCGAAGCGACACTCGCCAGGATGAATTGCAGTGAGGAGAAGAAGCAGGAACTGCGCGAGGAGCACAAAGGCGCCTACAGGATTCTTCCGAAATGGACGAAAGGTTTGACGGATATATCTCAGCCGATGACGTCAAGCAACGTTCTCTCCTATTGGCGCAAGGGGAAGGAGATGATTTTGGAGGAGATGCCGGACTTCCACCTTCGGCCCGAGTGGAAGAAACATCGCGATGGGCGAAAGTACGCCAATGGGGCGAAGAAGGGAGCCATTCAGCACGCCATTTTCAAGGACATTCTGGTTGCTATGAAAACCATAGCTAAGACGAACGAAGCGGATTCAAACCCATACGCAATCTTCATGGACGACGCTCCTTAGGGGAAAGCGGATTGCCGTTTTCCCTAAAAGGAGTATTTGCGCTAATTCTGTTGCAGGGGTAGTGCTCCATTATGAGCATATTTATTGCTATGATTCCGGTGAATTCATCCGCCATCCGCGCCGTCGGATACGATGGCAGCACCTTGACGGTCGAGTTTCATAACGGACGCGTTTATGATCATCCGAACGTGCCTTACGGCGTTTATGTCGGCCTGATGCACGCCAGTTCGATGGGCGCTTACTACAATCGCCACATTCGCGGGAGGTACAAATGAGTGATTTGCCTGGGGACGCGCCCATTTCAACGGCCGCATCGAGCGCCAGCGCCAGTTTGCCTGAGCCGCCTCCACCGCCGCCCGATGCAGCCGAAGAAACGGACACCGCCGAAATACCGCAAAAGGATTCGACCAGACCCAACTTCAAGATGATGGCCGAAATACGCCACTTCATGAGCAAGATGCGTGATGATTCAACCTTCAATCAGCTCACGCCGGAACAGCGCGAAACAATGGAGGGCTGGTTGTTTGACGAGAATCTCGGTTACGCCAAAACGCTGGAGCGGGTCAAGCAGGAATTCGGGCTTGAAGCCACCATGTCGAGCCTGGGCCGGTATTACCGGCGGCGCGCGCGCGACCGGCAGGTGGAAGAATTGCTGGACGCGCAGGCAGCGGCCTTTGAGGTGAAGGATCTGCCGCTCAGCTTGCCCGTCATGCGGGAAGCCCTGGCAAAGATTCTTTACTGCGCCGTCCTGAAGCAGGCCACCGAAAAGCCGGGGGAAGTGGAGCAACTGGCGGCATTGACCAAGCTGCTGCTGGACAGCGAGGACATTGATATTCGGCGGTCACGGCAGAAGCTGGCCGAGAAATGTTTTGAATTGGAGGCAATCGCCGCATCGCAGAAAGAACTGCCGCAGTTGCGGGCTTATATGAACGTGACTGGAAATGATGAGACCCTGAGCCACGAGGAGAAGATGGCGCGCACACACAAGATTTTGTTTGGCTGGGATGGTTCAAAACTGAACTGGGATTTGGCGGATAAACCCAAGGAAGGGACTTGAATGAAACTCCGTTCGCTTATGTTCGCTTATATCCGGCTATATCCGCCTTATCCGCGAAATATATTTCAGTTTTCTGCTTTCCCAATTTCAGCTTTCATCATTTGCCTGATGAACGCCAGTTCGATGGGCGCTTACTACAATCGCCACATCCGAGGGAAGTACAAATGAGCGATTCGACAGCGAGCCACCAGGAGGCTATGGCCGAGGTGCGGCGCGTGGTGGCCGAGGCGAAGGAATTGAGCGGGCTTGCCGATGGCGCGCTCACCGACAAACTGGCCACATGGGTGGCCGGGCGCTACGCCATCGCCACACGGCAGTTGGGGGCGGACAACGGGAACGGCTCGGTGGATTGGAACTTGTTGCGGGCAATGTGCCATGACGTGGTGGATCTCAGGCGCGGCGATCACAGCGCCGAGTGGTTGCGGATTGAGCGCGAGCGGTGGGAATCGGAGCAAGCGCAGAAGAGGGTGGATTTGGAAAAGCAGTTTTGGGAATGGGCGAAGGAAAACCGGGAGCAAATCTGCACAGGCTTTATGACCCAGGCCCAAAAGATAGATAAACTCCGGGAGGCCATGTTTGGAACTTTGGCGGAGGACGACCCGCCGCAAACCCAGGATAACGGTGGGTAAAGGTCAGTAAAGGTCAGTAAAGCTCAGTAAAGGCAAATATTTTGCTTATATGACCCGCCACGGTAAAATCGCCCGGTTGCCGCACATGGTCCGCGAGCAGATCAACCGCCGCCTGCAAAACAGCGACGAAGGCGGCGAAATCCTCGAATGGCTGAACGCGCTGCCCGAGGTCAGGGCCGTAATGGACACGGAGTTTGACGGCCAGCCCGTCAGCAAGATGAACCTGTCGAATTGGAGGCTTGGCGGATACCGGGATTGGGAAGCGCAACAGGAGGCGCTGGCAGCGGTCCGGCAGTCCGGCGCGAACGCGGCCGAGATCAATCAGGAGGCCGGCGGCCAACTCGCCGATCAATTGGCCATTTGCGTCACGGCGCGCATTGCCGTCGCATTGCAAAAGCCCCCTTCCACCGCGGATGATCCCGCCGCCGAATTGCTGCGGCTGCGCCAATTGTGCGCCGATCTTGTGGCGCTCCGCAAAGGCGATCACAATGCGATGCGTTTGAGGATTGAACGCGAAAAATTGGATTTGGAACTGAAAAGAGCTGCGGCGGAGGAAGCCCTCCACAATTGGGAAATCGAAGAAGCCAAGAATCCCCGAAAACGCTGCATTACCAGAGAAATGCTCAAGAAAATTGAAGAGGAGTTTCATATTCTTTGATCCAACGCCCTCGAATGAATGAGCCAACAACAAATTGCACGAGTCGGGATGCCATGATTGCGCGGCTGCCGCAGCGCGTCCGCGACCAGATCAACCGCCGGCTGCAAAATGGCGAAGCACGCAAACAAATCGCCGAATGGCTCAACACATTGCCGGAGGTGAATGCTTTGATGGCCGCGGAGTTTCACGGCCAGCGCATCAACGAGACGAACGTGGTCAGTTGGGAGCTTGGCGGTTACCGCGCCTGGGAGGCGCACCGGGAGGCGTTGCAAGCCGCCCGCCAGTTCGGCGCGGACGCGGCTGAACTGGCGCAGGCAGCCGGCGGCCAACTGGCTGACAACCTTGAAATATGCTTGACAGCACGCATCGCCGTCGCCTTGCGGGAACCGGATTCGGGCGGGGATGATCCCGGCTGTCAACTGCAACGGTTGCGCCAGTTGTGCGCGGACCTGGCAGCGTTGAGGAAGGGCGATCACAGCGCGCAATGGCTGAAGATCGAACGCGAAAAATTGGATTTGGAATTGAAGGAGTTCGAGAAGGAGGAAGCCGCCCGCCATAAGCAAATGAACAAACCAAAAATAGACCTCAGCACATGGCACCCCTCTCAGGAAGCCCGCGACCGCTTTGCAGAGGAATTGAAGCGCCTATGAACCCCAACGATCTGCAACGCGCGAGCAACGCCGCCAGCCGCCTCTGCCCTCCGTCCTCCCTGGCCCGTGAAGTGTGGAGCTACTTCACAGGGCCGTCCTCCGCCCTCCGCCCTCCGACTTCTACTTTCTGCTTTCCCAATTTCCCGTTTGGTGTTGCCCGATCAGCCGCGAGAGGGTAACTTGATCCGTATGCAAGCGATTTCAGAATTGGCAAAAGACGCCGTGGAATTGACGCCCGTTCAACGTCTGGCATTGGCGCAACAGGCCTTCGAGCGCTTCCACTCCCGTTGTTTCTGGTTCATGCGCCGGGATGCGCAAATCACGGAGCAGGAAGTCCCTTACATTTGTGAACGATTGCGGGCGGACGGCGGCCGGCCCGGTTTTCTGCTGGCCGCTCAAATATGCCGATAGCCGATTTCGAAAAAACTGTTCTCCGCCTGTTGGCCGCCAACCGGAACCCGGAGAGCTTTGTGGCGGGGGCAACGGTCTTGCTGCGGGAAGAAAACTCCCACCGCTGGTCGCAGGACATTGACCTGTTCCATGACATCTTGATGTGCTCCACTTGCACCGGCAGCAGTTAAGCCTCGGCGCGCTGGCGTGGGCGGCATGCGGAAAAGACACCGGCTACACCCCGCAATTTCTCATCGAGGAAGCGCAGCGGTTGGCGCACTATCCCGCTTCGCTGCTGGCCGATCTGGCGTTGCGCGAGCCGGTGGATTTGGTGGGGTGCAAGAAACAATGGCTGGCTGCCGTGCGCGAGGCCCGGGCCCTGTTCGACCGCCTTCCCGCCGAAGAGGTCGGCTGCCTTTATCTCGATGCCGGGGGGAAGCCGGTGACGCCCGATCCGGCGGCGGCGGAGTTTCCCGCGCTGCGCCGGCATTTCGGCACGGTTCGTGGCGCCTGGCCGGTCATCCGGGAATAATTTAAAAAGCTGAAAAGCTGAAAGTTGAAATTGGGAAAGTTGAAAGCAGAAAACAGAAATCTGGGAATCTGAAATTAATTTCCGCTCTCTGTTTTTCCAATTCCCAATTTGGTTTGTTCACTTGAATTGGATTGAAGTATCGTCATCTGGAATGGCCGGAGAGGGCGGAGGTGATGAGCCCTGATTGTTAAGGGCGGCGAGCAAGAGGTAGACGAGGCCAACGGCCAACACTGTCCCCAGCGCAATCCGAAAGAGGCGGCGAAACGGATGTTTCCGTTTGCACCGGACGCGAACTCGTTCGACCACATGATCGGGCATGGCGGGACGATAAAGCCCCGGCGCCGGATTTGTCAACGGGAAACTGAAAGGCAAAATTTGGAAAGTTGAAAGCAGAAAGCAGAAATCCGTAAAACCGGAATGGAACAAGATAAAAATTAGAAATTGGGAAATCGGGAATCAGTTTCGACCTCCGGCCTCCGAGTTCTAATCTCTTGATTTCAACTTTCTGCATTCCCAATTTCTGCGTTGCCTTGGAGCTTTCAGTTTTCAACTTTGGTTTTTGATTTGTGCTTTCTGCTTTCTAGGTTTCTGCTTTTATCTTGATGTGACCTTTCTTTTGCTCAATCAGACGTTTTACCCGGATGTGATGGCGACGGGACAGTACTTGAGCGAGTTGGCGTCGGCACTGGCGAGGCGGGGGCATGCGGTGACGGTGGTAACTGGACGGCAGGCTTATGATGGGAGAAGAGCGCAGGGGCCGGAGGACGGAGGACAGAGGGCAGAGGGCGGAAGACGGAGGACGGAGGACGGAGGACGGCCCGGTGAAGTAGCTCCACACTTCACGGGCCAGGGAGGACGGAGGGACGTGGCCTTCGCGAAGCGGGAGATTTGGCGCGGGGTGCGGATTCATCGGGTGTTCTCCACGAGTTTTGGCAAGGAAACGAAATGGCGAAGGGCGGTGGATTTCGGAAGTTTTATCTTGTCGTGTTGCGGCCGGATGATCCTGCTGCCACGGCACGATGTGGTCATTGCGCTGACCACCCCGCCGCTGATTTCATTCATCGGCGCATGGCGGGCGAAATTGTGGCGGGCGCGATTCTGTTACTGGGTGATGGACATGAACCCGGATGAAGCCGTCGCCGCCGGCTGGTTGCGGGCCGATTCGTTCATGGGAAGAACTCTGGAGCGGATGTCGCGCTTCAGTTTTCGCCGGGCGGATTCCATCATCGCATTGGATCGGTTCATGCGGGACCGGATCGTGGCAAAGGGGATTGCGCCGGAGAAAATCGCGGTGATACCGCCGTGGTCGCATGATGACGAGGTGCGGTTGGATCCGGTTGGGCGCAAGCAGTTTCGCGAGGCGCACGGTTTGGGTGGGAAATTAGTGGTGATGTATTCGGGGAACCACAGCCCGGTGCATCCATTGGACACGCTGCTTCGGGCGGCGGAGAAACTGCGCGGCAATCCCAACATCGTGTTTTGCTTTATTGGTGGCGGGAGCGAATTTGAGCGTGTTCAACAATGGGTCAAAGACGGGAAAGCAAATGCGGTGTGTTTTCCATATCAGCCCCTTGGGCAGCTTGCCGCGTCGCTTTCGGCGGCGGACCTCCATGTCGTGGTGATGGGTGAAGCGATGCTGGGCCTGGTTCATCCGTGCAAGATTTACAATATTTTGGCGGTCGGGGCGCCGGTGCTCTACATCGGGCCGAAGCCAAGCCATGTGACGGAGATTTTGGATCGGCTGGGAGAAGTCTATCCTTGGGCATCCTGTCCGCATGGCGATGTAACCAATGCGGCAGACCAAATCCTGAGGTGGGTGGATAGCGCGCGAAATCTGCAGCGAAAAGTACCAATGGAGGCGGCGACTGCCTTTTCGAAGAGTGCTTTGCTGCCGCTAATGATAGCCGAACTGGAAAAGCTGAAACACTGAAATCAATTGCTGCTTTCTATTATTCCGTGGTTACAAGCCCTCAGGCGGCCGGAGTTTTGGCGTAGTAATCCTTGTATTTGTAGTAGTAGTAATCGCCGCCGTGGCTTCTCACGCCGTTGAAGACAATCCCCAGGACGTTGGCCTTGCGCAAGTATAACAAATCCAGCGCGGCGCGCGCCACGCGGCCGGAGGTGTAATTGGCGCGGATGACCATCAGAACGCCGTCCACATGCGGCGCAAGGTTGGAAACGTCATCCGCCGCCATGATGGGCGGGGTGTCCAACAGAATAAAGTCGTACTTGCCGCCGGCCTCCTTCAGGAACTTTTGCTTGATGGAATTGACGAACAGTTCGCCCGGATGGCGTGGCACGGTTCCACGCGGGAGGATGAACAGATTGGGAACGGAATTCTGGGCGACGGCGCCGGGCCATGCCTGCTTTTCGGTCAGGACTTCCGACAGCCCGGGGGCGGACGGCACCTCGAATTGCTTGTGGATTCTGCCCCGGCGCAAATCGGCGTCCACCAGCAGCACCCGCGCGCCCGACCGGGCCAGCATGACGGCGAGGTTGGCCGCCGTAATGGATTTTCCATCGCCCGGAATCGGGCTTGTCACCAGGATGGTCCGCGGCTGCTTTTCGGTGGCGGTCTGGAGCAGGATGGAGGAGCGAAGATTCCGGTAGGCCTCGGCAAATGCGTGCCGCTCATCGTCCTCCGTCAGGATGGGAATGCCGGCCTTTTTGTCCTTGACCCGGATATGAGGGATTTGCCCCAAAACCGCTTCGTCAAACAAGTCTTGCAACTCACTAAAAGAATGCGGGCGGTCATCCAGACGATCCAGGAACAGGAGCACGGCGACTGCCAAGGCAAGGCCCACTACGGCTGCAATGGCGGCGCGATGGACGAATGGAGGAGCCGCCAGAACGCCGGCGGTGGCCGGTTCCAGGATGGAAACGCTTTCCGGGCTGATTTGCTTTTCCAAATCAACGGTGTTTTCACTGGCAAACAGGGAATCGGACATATTCTGCAGCCGTTGAATTCTGTCCCTGATCTCCTGATAATCCGCCATCTTCTTGCTGATTTCAACCGTCTTGACTTCCCAGACCTTGATGTCCGCTTCCATATTCGCGATCTGTACTTCGAGCGTATGTTCCCGATCCTGCAATTGATCCTTGGTTTGTCCCCGGAAAATATCCAGCAACTTCTCCATTCTGTCTATGTCTTCGTTCAGGGCAATGATCTTGGGATGCTTGGGGCGCAGGTACTTTCCGAGGTCATCCCGTTGGGCCTTCATCAGCAGGATTTGTTGCTTGGCTTTCAGGTAATCTGTTTCACTTCCGACAAGGTTGGCTTGGCCTTGATCGTTCGGCTGCGCGACATTGGCTGATGGGTTGGGAGTCGCGGACCCTGGTTGCGGGCCAACCGGATTCGGCCGCATATTGACAGGGTTGGAACCGCCGGCCTGTGGCGTCCCCGCAGTTGGCTGGGCGAGAGTTTGCGCAGCCAGGTTTTGTTGCGCCTGGGCCTGTTGCGCAAGGCCCTGGCCGCCACCGCCGGTCTGAGCGCCGCCTTGCGGCGCGAGGGGTTGCTGCGCCAAACCGACCAGTCTCTCGACGTTTTCGTCCAGAGTCAGCGTTTTGAGCAATTGCAACTCCGATTTCAGATCGGCCACCTGCCGGGTCAAATTGGCCAGATAGTCGGCCGCGCCATTTCCTTGCTCTTGCACATAGACTTCCCGATTGGTGTCGCCATATTTGATCAATTCTTCCTTGGCGCTTTTCTGATTGGCGCTTAATTGAGCCAGCACTTGCTGTAGGCCGGTTTTGGTCGTATCCGAGGTGTCCCGCAGCATCTCCTTTTTCAAGACGACGTATTCCTCCATGACACTTTGCAGGAAGGCGGCCGCATAATCGGGATCTCCACTGACGGCCTTGAGGTTAAAGATGCTGGTCTTGGGTGAAACGGTAACGTCGAGAGAAACCGGAGCCGGACGCAATGCCGGTTTTTCCGTTTTGAGACGGACGAGCGCCCGGTTTGAAACCACGTCGCTCTGCAACAAACCGACCTGCGTGCCCAGGAAGTTGTTTAATTCTTCGCTGTAAGCCGACGCATTGGGCACCGATATCTTGGCGCCGACGATCATGCGCCCAACGGAAAAGTAAGACGGGGGCGTATGGCGCAAGTGGTATATTTCGACGCCGGCGGCGATACACATTCCCAGGGCCAGAACCCACCAGCGGGTGCGCAGCAGGTTGAAGGTGCGGTGGACACGATTGAAAAACTGGGTCGCAATCGTTGCGCGGTTTGGGCTTGGAGGCAGAGCTTCGGTGTTCATGAGAGTCTAAAAATTAACGGCTCGCGCCGGGACGATGATGAAATCTTCCGGTTCCAGTACGACATCCTTGTCCGTTTTATTGTTCTCGAGGATATCCACCATATCCACCTCGAAGGATTGTGTAGAGCCCGTGCCGTTGTTTGAGCCGCGAATGATCTTAACCTTTTTCTTGTTGGCAAAATCGCCAAAGCCGCCCGCCATCAGGATCGCCTTGCCCGCCGTTAATTTTTGATCGAACAGAAGATCCACCGCCCCCTGGTTGCGGACCTGGCCCCAGACATAAACCTTGCCCCGCACCTTGTTGACCGAATTCAGTCCCACGATTACGGTTGCCTGGTAGTAATACTCCTTTTCGAGAAGGGTTTTCAACTCCTTGGCCAGTTCCTTGCAGGTTTTGTCCGCCACCGAGATGCGGCCAATGTAGGGAACGTCCAGTTCGCGCGAGTCCGCCACGACCAGTTGGATGGACGGGTCGCGATCCTCCAGAATTTGGAAGCTGATGATATCGCCCGGCTCCAAAACGTGTTTGTCATCCAGAACATAAGCGCTGGTGGCGTTCAGGATGGTGTTGGCCACCAAGTTGCTGCCGGACGCGCCGGGAACCGCCGGCACGGAATTGGATGCTACCTGGGCGGACGCCGCCATGGCCCAGGCGAAGCCGAGGGCAACCAGCACCCGGAGTTGGATTTTTGTTCGCAGAGTTTTGGAAATTCTAGAAATCATAGGTGAAATCGAGCAGGACGCGGTTTTGAGTGTAGCTGTAATTTGAAACATCGGACTCCTTTTCCAAGAAGGCGTACGAAGCGCTGGCGAGGAGCTTGTCGCTGATGCGCCAGCCGAGTGTGATGCCCGGACCGTATTGGTCATACGTTTCAACCGTCCCTCCGGAAGTGGTGCCATGGTCAAAAGAGAAATTGAATGTCGTGAAGACGTTTCGGATGAAAGCCCAGGTTGCCTGGTAATTGACAAAATAATCTTCGGTAAGCTCCGAGGTGATTCCCAGTTGAATCTTGCGCCCCGCTGAAAGCGATTGGGAAAATGAGGCGTTGAGCTGGTGGATGACAGATGCGGAGGCGTAATAACCATTGAAATTACTCACATCTTCCACAGTTCCATTGTGGGCAAAATCATACGAGGCGAAACCTGCGTGGACTTCGCCGCTGAGATGCGGCGTGAACTTGGCCTGGTAAAACGGCCCGACACTAAAATGTGTGCTGTTGTCGAGGACGTTCTGATCGTACCGGGTCATGCCGCCCCCAGCCTCGAGGCCCAATTGGCTGGTGGGCGACACGAGAAAAGCGGCTTTCCCATTGAACAATTCCGAGGCATTGTCGCTGTATTGATAGTTTCCACTCAGCGAATCGTATGTGTCGTGGTCATAGCCGGCGGTGAGCACCAGCATGTTGAGGTCCCAGCTTGCCGCCACCCCGGGGGTGTTCTCCAACCGGATCAGGCTGGCGCTGACCGACGGGTCCTGGGTCTGGTAATCCACGGCCGAAAACCGGTCATGCAGGTTGAATAGGAAATCGCCGGAATAGACATTGAACGCCAGACCCGAATCTGAATTGATATTCAGGTGGCTCAAAGCGGGGTCGTGGATGTATTCCACATACCCGGCGCCCATGGAAAGGGCCAGGGTGTTTTGCTCCGTCACCGGCCAATCCGCCTTCAGGTTCAAATTCGGGCGGAAAGCCATGTCCTCGTCCGGCGCCGTGCTCGAATAATTGGCATTATCGTTCAATTCAATCCCCATCTCACCTTGAAACCGCAGATAAACCGGGCCGACATGAATGTTGTAATAGTTGTTGGTGAGGGCAGTCTGCTGTGCCGCTGCCGCTTGCTCGCTCGCGAGCGACATGCGGATGGCGTCCTGGCAATGACCTCTGGTTGACGACATAACGATTAAAATGCCAAACCGCAATGCAACTTGGACGCCCAATCTCATTTTTTCACTGTTTCAAGCTTTTTATCCTGCCAGATTTCGCGTCTCTTGGCAAGAACTAAATAAACCCGCCGCCAAGCCGCATTTTGGATGGTCCACAGGTTGATTCCCGTCCGAAGCTCAAATCGGCCACTTTGAAGCAATTCTTAAGCCAAAAAACGCCCTCCACGCCATTTTCAGCTAACATGTTGCTCTTCAGCAGCCGCTGTTTCGCGGAACTGGGCCACTCTGACGGCTACAGCTTGATTTGTCAAGTCCGATTTTTGCGGTTTTTCGCCCACCGGCAACGGGGACGGTCCTAGCTGTCGCTACCACGCCGGCGGCGGGGGATGGAACATTTTGAAATATATTGATTGCTTTTATTCCATTGGCCGGTAGAATCGCTCATATTCGATCAAATATCATCAATGCCGAATTGGACCAGAAAGCGCTGGCGCCCCAGCGCTGGGAGAATCTGCGCGCCTTGATTCGCGACAGCGGGGTAAACCGCGTCGAGGATCTCTGCCGCCGGCTCAATGTCTCGGCCGCAACCGTCCGGCGGGACTTGTACCTGCTGGAGCGCGGCGGCGCCATCCGCCGGGTGCATGGCGGCGCGGTCAGTGTGGAGAACCGGCTGGACGAGTCGCTTTTCGAGGACAAGACGAATCTGGCGGTCGAAGCCAAGCGCGCCATTGCGGAGGCCGCCCTGGCATTTATCGAGCCGGACGATACGATTTACCTGGACGGCGGCAGCACGGTTCTGGAACTGGCGCGCCTGCTTTGCGAGCGGCGCAACCTGACCGTCGTCACCAATTCGCTGCGGGCCGCCCACGAGCTGGCCGGGCGCGGGCCGCGGCTGATTGTCATTGGCGGCGAATTGCGGCGCTTGAGCCAGACCCTGGTCGGGCCGCTCACGCGCCTGATCCTCCAGGAACTGCATCTGGACAAGGCTTTCATGGGGACGATGGGATTCGCCTTGAAGGAGGGACTTACGACCACCGACCCCAGCGAGGCCTTCACCAAGGAAGCCGTCATGGGCCAGGCCCGCCAGGTGATCGTTCTGGCTGACAACAGCAAGGCCGGCAAAGTTTCGTTCGCAAGCGCAGGCCGCTGGGAGAAGATCCACGTTTTGATAACCGACAAGCCTTTCGATTTTGCCAGCGCCTTGACCGGCAAAGGCATTAAAATAGTCCGGGCCGCCAACCCAAAGCAAAAGAGCAATAGAAAGTGATAGATGAACCAATCAACTACATACCTCAGCGATTCACGACCCAAATTCACCCCCTTTGAAATAGACTGCGGCAGAATCCCCGCCTATAGCTGCAAGGGCACTCTGCAGAGCGAACTCAGCGCCGGGACCGTGTCGAAAACGGAAGCGGTGGCGATTCTCGAAGACATGCTCATCATCCGCGAGTTGGAAGAGATGATCGTCAAACTGCGGTCCGGCGCCTACGACCCGATCCGCGACTTCAATTATCGCGGCCCAACCCATGTCTCCGTCGGCCAGGAAGGCACCGCCGCCGGCGCGTGTTGCGCCTTGCAATTGCCCGACAACATCACCAGCACCCATCGCGGCCACGGGGAAAGCCTGGCCAAGGGAACCGTCGCCATCCGCCAAATGACCGACGCGCAACTGCGCCGGCGCGTTCCCAATTGCGAATCCTCCCGGCACGAGGACCTGATCCAGGCCGCGCTCGAAGAACACGTTTATCGCACGATATGCGAGCTGTTCGGCAAGGACGACGGCTATTGCCGCGGGCGCGGCGGCTCGATGCACATCGCCGATTTCAGCGTGGGCCATCTGGGCGCCAACGCGATTGTCGGCGGCGGCGTGCCCATTGCGACCGGCGCGGCCCTGGCCAACCGCTACCTCCAGCGCGGCAACGTGGTTTGCTGTTTTGCCGGCGACGGCGCTTACGCCAACGGCGTGGTGTTGGAATCCTTGAATTTCGCCGTCCAGGCCCAGTTCACCAATCATCTGGCATCGGGCCGCAAATCCGGTCTGCCGATAATTTTCCTGGTTGTCAACAACCATTACGGCATGACCCACCGCAGCGATGACGAAGTGATGGGCGTGGACCACATCGCGCGCCGCGCGGCCGGCTTTGCCGACAACAACATGCACGCGGAAATTGTCAACGGCATGAATGTTCTGGCCGTTCGCGACGCCGTGCTGCGCGGGGCCAAACTTTGCCGCGAAGGCAAAGGCCCTGTCTTCCTGGACGCCAGTTGCTACCGTTACTGGGGCCACTCCCTGAGCGATCCGCGCAACGAATACCGCACCAAGGAAGAGGAGGCCGCATGGAAAGCGATTGACCCCATCCAGGCATTCATGAAGGAACTGCTCGATGCCGGTGTGCTTGACATCTCCGGCCTCGAGGCCGTCGAAAAGCGCGTCGTCGCCCGCAACGCTTCCGCCGCCAAACGCGCCGCCGCCGCCGCCGATCCCGACGCAAAGGACGTCCTCAAGTTCATGTACACCAACACCAAGTGCGAGAGCGTCCCGCCGGAATTTGCCACGATCGAGTTGTGCGGCCCGCTCCCGCAAATCAAGCGCGTCAAAGGCGAACTGACCTACAAGGACGCCCTCAAGGAGGCGCTCGTCGAAGAAATGGCGCGCGACCGGCGCGTGATCTTCTATGGCGAAGACGTGGCCGATTACGGCGGCGCGTTCAAGGTCACCAAGGGATTGCTCGAGGCCTTCGGACGGGATCGCGTCTTCAACACCCCCATCAGCGAAGCCTGCATCTGCGGCACCGGTTGCGGCGCGGCCATGAACGGTCTCCGGCCCGTGGTCGAACTGATGTACTTCGATTTCGCGCTGATGTCTTCCGACCAGATCAGCAACCAGGCCGCCAAATGGCATTACATGAGCGGCGCGCAAACCGAAGTCCCCCTCGTCATCCGCGCCTCGGCCGGCGCGGGCAAGGGTTACGGCGGCCAACATTCCCAGACGCTCGAATCCGTTTTCTGCCACATCCCCGGCATGTATGTGGTCTATCCCGCGACGCCCGCCGATGCCAAGGGGATGCTCAAAGCCGCCATTCGCGACAACAACCCCGTCCTCTTCGTCGAATCCCAGGCGCTCTATTCCCTGAAAGGGCCGGTGCCCGAAGGGGATTACCTCGTGCCGCTCGGCGTCGCCAATGTCGTGCGCGAAGGCGCGGACATTACACTTGTGGCCTGGGGACCGCTGGTTCACGACTGCCTCAAAGCCGCGGACCAGTTGCAGAAGGAGAAAAATGTGAGCGCCGAAGTGATTGACCTGCGCAGCCTCGTGCCGCTGGACATCGAAACGGTGTTGCGCTCCGTCAAGAAGACCGGGCGTTGCGTCGTCGCCAGCCAGGCCATTCAGATCGGCAGTTACACCGGCGAGATCGCCTCCGCCGTTTCCGAAGCCGCGTTTGATTACCTGGACGCGCCCGTCCTGCGCGTCGGCGCGAAGAACGGCATCGCCCCGCAGTCGCACATCCTCGAAGCGGCCTTTCTGCCGAACGCGAACGATATTCTCGCCGCCGCCAACTCCATCCTATAAGACTTTATGCCTATACCCATCATCATGCCCAAGTTCGGGCAAATGACCGAAGAAAGCGCCATCGTGGAATGGCTGAAAAAGGAAGGCGACCCTGTGGCCAAGGGCGACATTCTCTTCACCGTCGAAACCGACAAGGCAGTCATGGAGGTCGAGAGTTTTGAGGCCGGCACGCTGGCGAAGATCGCCGTCGCGCCGGGAGTCACCGTCCCGGTGCAGAGCGTTGTCGGTTATCTCTCCAGGCCGGGCGAAGACACTGCCGGTGCGCCCGCGCCTGCGCCCGCCGCACCGGCCGTCGCAAAGCCCGCGCCGCCGCCGTCACCTGCGCAAACGGGACCAACACTCACAACTCAGACCTCGCCACTCACAACTGTCTCCCCGCCTCCCGCGCTTTTCCGCATCAGTCCGCGCGCGGCGGCGCTGGCGGAACGCAGCGGGATTGACCCCTCGGCGATCAAAGGCTCCGGCCCTCTGGGGCGCGTGGTCGAACGCGATGTCCGGCAATTCTTGGAATCGCGCGGAACGTCCGCGGCGGCAAAGGCGGAGTTGGCGCGCGCCCCGGCTCAGCAGGAGCTTCGCCCTACCGCCGAACAGACGGCCGGCAAACCCACGCCGTCCACGCCGTCCATGCTTCGCCCTGCCGCCGCACAGACGGCCGGCAAGCCAATCCCGATGTCCAGGATGCGGCAGATCATTGCCCAACGCTTGACACAGAGCTTCCGCGACACGCCGCATTTCTACGTCACCGTTTCGGCGGACATGACCGGCCTGGCCGCGTATCGCCAGGAACTCAAAGCGGCGGGAGCGCCTTACAGCCTCACCGACTTCATCTCGCAGTCGGTTGTGTTGAGCCTGCTGGAGTTCCCGACTGTCAACAGCAGCACCGACGGCAAGACGACGATTGCGCACGGCCAGGTCAACCTCGGCCTGGCGGTCTCCATCGAAGGCGGCCTGGTCGTTCCGGTGATCCCCAACGCCGGCGCCCTCACGCTGCTGGACATCAGCGCCGCTTCCAAGCGCCTCGCCGACAAGGCCCGCGCCGGAAAACTCACGCCCGACGAGATGACCGGCGGCACCTTCACCATCTCCAACATGGGCATGCTCAACGTCGAGAACTTTTTCGCCATCATCAATCCCGGCGAAGGCGGCATCCTCGCCGTGGCCAGCGTCCTGCCGCAACCCGTCGTCCGCGGCGACGGGATCGCCATCCGCCAGATGATGAAGATGACGCTCTCCGTGGATCACCGTCTTGTTGACGGCGCGCTGGGCGCTCTATTCATCAACGCCATAAAGGCCAAACTGGAGGACATGGCACTATGGAAACGGCTGACGGCGTAACGTTATTCTTTGATTAAGAAAACACCAAGGAGCGGCAGTCATAGACCGCCGCTACAGCAAACTTATACTTGACTCCGCCCTGCCGGAAGATTACTTGGCGTAGATGGCCATGATCTTCTTCAGGAATTCCACCGCCTTGTCCTGTTTGCGCTGGAAGGAATTGCGCCCGATGATCGAGCCAAAACCGCCGCCGTCACGGATGGCCGTGGCTTCCTGGAAGACTTTCTCGTCGTCCGCCGCCGCGCCGCCGGAGAAAATAACAATGCGGCGGCCGGCAAACGCGCACTGCACAATGTGGCGCACGCGCTCGGTCAGGGTGCCGATGGGAATCTTCTCCTTGTCATATACTTTCTTCGCCTCCGCCTGCTCGATGTGGCTGGAGGGGAGCTTGACTTTGATGACGTGGGCGCCAAGCTGGCCGGCGATTTGCGCGGCGTAACCGCACACGTCAATGGCCGTCTCGCCCTCCTTGCTCAGGGAAGCTCCGCGCGGGTAGGACCATACGACCACCGCCAGCCCGGCCTTCTTGGCCATCAGCCCCGCCTCTTTGATCTGCTCGTACATCGTCACCCGATGCGCCGAGCCGGGATAAATGGTGAATCCAATCGCGGCGCAGCCCAGGCGCAGGGCGTCCTCCACCGAACTGGTCAGCGAGGAGAGCGGGTCCTTTTCGTCCTGTAACACGTCGTGGTTGTTGATCTTGAGGATCAGCGGAATTTCGCCGGCATATTCGCGCGCGGCGGCTTCGATGGAACCGAGCGGGGCGGCGTAGGCGTTGCAGCCGGCGGCGATGGCCAGTTCGATATGATAGCGCGGATCGTAGCCGGGCGGGTTGACGGCAAAGCTGCGGGCCGGGCCGTGTTCAAAGCCCTGGTCCACCGGCAGGATGACCATGCGGCCGGTGCCGCCGAGCGTGCCGTGGTTGAGCATCCGGGCGAGGTTCGCCAGCGTTCCGGGATTGTCGCCTCCGTACCAACTCAGTATTTCTTTGACTCTTTGTGTTGCCATATCAGTGTTCTTTCAATTTTCGTTTAACGGTTTCGTTTTCGTTTTTCATTTTCCACCCGGCAGTTCAGATGACCGCGTGTCCTTGTTTGCCCGCCGGGTGGCGGAATCAATGGCGCAGAGGATACTGGATTTGGCAAAAGCCGCAAGCCGCATAATAAGGCAATTTAATCCTCGGCCCGTCATCGCAATGGCGTTTCCTTGTCGTATTCCGGGTCGTAGATTTCGGTGCTGGAAATGGGGCCGTTGGGCGAGTGGCCGCCTGCGATGAGCACCTCTCCATCGGGGAGCAAGGTGGCCGTGTGCCAGAGGCGCCCGGTCGCCAGATGGCTGGGGAGGAGGGTCCATCGCCCGCTGACTGGATCGTATAATTCGGCGCTGGAGAGTGTGTCACGATGCCCGGGTGGCAATTGCAAACGCCCTGCCTGACTCTTGCCAAAGCCACCAACCGCAAGCACCTTCCCATCGCGCAGAACAGTCGCCGTGTGGTCGCCGCGCTGCTCGGTCATTGACGCGGCGGCGGACCAGGTTCCGCCGGCAGGATCGAAGATCTGATCGCTCGAATCAGGATTGAGGTCATTCTGCTCGCCCACGAAGAGCGCCTTTCCGTTAAACAACAAGGTCGTGGTATGAAAACGGTTGTCAATCATGGACATTGCGTTGGAGATGGTCTTCCATTCGCCGGAGGCGGGATTGTACAGTTCCGCGCCGGAAGGATTGCCACTAAAGAGACCAATTCGACCGCCGAGAAGCTTCCCATTGCCGTCGCGGCTATGCAAGGCGCCCGGCGTCTGAGCCCCTGCCAGCAGCACCTGGCCATTCTTGAGCAAGGTGGCGG
>Ga0181538_10000849_pt1 | contig 36171 bp, 28 predicted proteins | sample PEATcosm2014_Bin_40_FD_119773 | JGI IMG/M metagenome (GOLD analysis project Ga0181538, IMG submission 119773) | Peatland microbial communities from MTU Mesocosm Facility, Houghton, MI, USA - PEATcosm2014_Bin23_30_metaG | ecosystem: Environmental > Terrestrial > Soil > Wetlands > Peat | place... | reverse complement strand
TACCTGCGCGAAGCCCTTTTCGACCAGGCTGTCGAGGACTTCGTAGATTTTCTGCCGCGGCACATGAGCGCGCGCCGCCAGCTCCAGGGCTTTGAACTTGTGGTGGCCCAAAAGGACCAGATAAGACCGCGATTCGTAAGCATTGAGCCCAAGTTGCTGCAGCCGTCGCCAGAACCGTTGGAAATCAACTTCGGCCAATTCTTCGCTCATAGTCCTATACCTTAGCAGAGCACGCGTTCCAATAGTACGGATCCATCCCGGATCGATCCGAAGGCGCAGTGCGAACGATTCTGCCCTCGGGGGCACAAATTGACCAAAGTTAGCAGGTTTTTCCCTGAAGAAAGTGGACAACAGATTTGACTTGGTACTATTAGAACCTTACAATGAACCCTAGCGGAAACGTATGTCTGAAAACACTACCGCAGCCAGCGGGGCCCCGCATGGTGTGGCATCGACGGGCTCGAAAATCCGGATCGTAGTGGCTGACGACCACCCGATATTCCGGGACGGCCTGTGTAAATTGCTTGCCTTGGAGGAGGATTTCGACGTCGTCGCACAGGCGTCGGATGGCCGGCAGGTATTGGATGTGCTACAGCAGTATTCGCCCGACATCCTCCTGTTGGACCTCAAGATGCCGGGACTGGACGGCTTGGCGACACTCCAGCGTCTACAGGTCGCCAAGAACAAAACGCGTGTCATCGTGCTGACCGCGTCGGACGATAAGAACGAGTTCGTCCAGGCGATGAAGCTCGGCACTTCGGGGATTGTTCTCAAACAGACAGCCACCGAACTGCTCATCAAGAGCATTCGCAAGGTCCATGCCGGCGAGATCTGGCTGGATTCCCACACCACGGCAGCGGTGATCCGCCAGTTTGTGGCGGCGGATGACGTTCCAGCGCCGCAGGCAGCACCACAGGCGTCCAATCGCGATCGCGAGCGATCTCCGCTCAGCCAGCGCGAACGGGAAATTGTGGCGCTGGTGGCGCAGGGATTCAAGAACAAGGAAATGGCGGAGAAGATGTTCATCAGCGAGCAGACGGTGAAGAATCATCTGCACAACATCTTCGATAAGCTAGGCGTATCGGACCGGCTGGAACTGGCGCTCTACGCGATTCACAACAATCTGCACACCGGAAGGTGACCGCTCCCCACGTGCTAGATTTTATCTGTGTGCATCCGTGTCCATCCGTGGCCCATTTCTTCGCCGCAGAATTTGACGAAATCCGAAGTGCCGCGAAATCCTGAGACAGTGATTTTTGGGGCACGGATCTGCACCGCTCCCTTGGAAGCTGTGAAGAATTAGTGAGCCACGACCGCGAGGGAGTGGTCCCTTTTCATCGACCAGACACCAAAAAGCACCGCTTCCTCGCGGTCGCGGCTCTGTAAGGGAGTGTCGCGGTTAAAGAGAGGTGTTACGCGCCCGCTTCTTCTTCTTTGGATGCGCCGTATTCCTTGAGTTTGTTGTGCAGGGTCTTGAGACTGATTCCCAGAATCTCGGCGGCGCGGGTTTTGTTGTTCCGGGTGTGTTCCAGGGTGCGCAGGATGAGGCCTTTTTCGGCCTCTTCGACGGTGGTGCCCACGCGGAAACGCACCGATTCGTCGTCATCGGTCCGCGTCGCAACGGCTGACGGCGAACCCGTACTGGCGGCCGCGGCTGCGGCGCCGCTGGTTAGAAACGCGGGCAGGTGCCTGCGCTCGATCGCGCCTTCGCCGGCGAGGATTACGGCGCGCTCCATCACATTGCGCAGTTCGCGCACATTCCCCGGCCAATTGTGGCGTTCGAACGTCTCGAGAACGTCGAGCGAGATCTCGGTGACACGGCACTCGTGCTTGCGGTTCATGTCGGCCATGAGCGTCTCGGCGAGCGCGGGGATATCGGCCTTGCGTTCGCGCAACGGCGGTATGTGGACGTGAAAGACGTTCAATCGATAGAAGAGATCTTCGCGTAAATGGCCGCCGCGGACAGCCTCCTCGGGGATCTTGTTGGTGGCCGCGACGACGCGCACATCGACTTCGAATTCACTCTTGCCGCCCAGGCGGCGCACGCGGGAATCTTCCAGAATACGCAACAATTTCGCCTGGGTCTGCATGGGCATCTCGCCGATTTCATCCAGCAGGAGAGTGCCGTGCTGCGCTATTTCGAAACAGCCGGGACGGCGCTCGCTGGCTCCCGTGAAAGAGCCTTTTTCGTGTCCGAACAATTCGCTTTCGATCAGAGTTTCGGGCAGCGCGGCGCAGTTGATGGCGATGAACGGTCCCTGCCGCCGCGGGCTCAAGGCGTGGACGGTGCGGGCCACCAGCTCCTTACCGGTCCCGCTTTCACCGGTAATGAGGACGCAAGCCTTGCTGGGAGCGGCCTGCTGGAGAAGCGAGAAGATCTCCTGCATTTTGGGCGAAGTGCCCACCAACTGGCCGAGCGAACCTTTGTAGCTGAGCTGGCGCTCGAGGTTGCGCTTGTCCGCGAGCAGCCCGGCGTGGCTACCGGCGCGGCGGATGAGCACCTCGAGCACGCTTGCCTGGATCGGCTTGTCGAGAAACCAATAGGCGCCCAGTTCATGGACGGTCTGGACGGCTTTCTCGATGTTGCCGAACGCCGTGATGACGATAGTTGGTGTGGAGTCGCCTGCATCGCGCAGGTGCTGGAGAAGGCCAAAACCATCCATACCGGGCATATTGAGATCGGTAAGGATGACATCGGCTGGAAACGCGGCAAGCTTGGCGATGGCTTCTTCACCATCGGCAGCGGTTTCCGGGGTCATGTTCCATGCCGAGAGCATGGCCGCCAGGCCGCTTCGCTGGCTGGCTTCATCATCGACGACGAGTACGTTCACGTATTGGCGCCCTTCGCGGTAGTTTCAATCCCATTCTACGCCGAGGCGACATGATTCCGGCGAGTGAGTTGCACGGGAACGAGCGGTTTGTCCGTGCGAATGTCTGCCAAAGTGCCGGGGCGAAAATGCTAGTATGAAGACACACAAGGGAGAACTGTGCTGACCCTGGTCCACCGGGCACGACGGCGGCTATTCCACAATCAACTGTTCAGCCAGGGCGCGCACGCCGCGGCCGCGATTCTCATCGCGTTCATTCTGGTCCTGCTCGCCGGCACCAGTTTCCTGGACTGGCGCTGGATGGTGCTGGCCTCCACGATTGCGGTTGGTTGGGCGTTCTATCGCGCGCACCAGAAGCGGCTGTCGCATTATGGCGCGGCACAGGTAGTGGACCGGCGTATGGGTCTCGCCGACACGATTTCGACGGCCGTCTATTTCGAGCAGGCGCCGGAGAAGGCTCCGCCGGCGCTCCGCGAGTTTCAGAGGGAGCGCGCGAACGATGCGGCGGCGAAGGTGGATTTGCAGGTCGCGGTGCCGTATGCGATGCCGCGCGGAGTTTATTTGATAGCCGTCCTGACGCTGGTGGCCGGCAGTCTGTTCGCCTTGCGGTACGGGTTGCTCGGGCGGCTGGACTTGCATCCGCCATTGGCGCACATGCTGGCGCAGCAGCTCGGCTGGAAAGATCGCACCGAGGTCGCGAAAAATAAGCGCAAGCCTCCGCGGGTTCCGGAGCAGGAAGACGATCCGGGCGCGTCGGTGAACGACCCCGATCAAAGCCAGCAGATGCAGCCGGACGCCGACGAGGGCACCGATACCTCCAACGACTCGTCGGCCGAAAAAGGCGACGCCACCAAGGGCGATGCCAGGAAGGACGGCAGTCGCGCCAATCAGCAATCGCCCGACGGCGACCAGGAGGCGCAGGCCGAGACCAACCCGGCGCAACCGGACCAGAAGGCGGGCGACAAATCGGCGAAGCAGGAGCAGAAGCAATCGAACGGGAAGCCCGACGCCAACAATTCCCACGAGAGCTCGAGCCTGATGAACAAGGCGAAGGATCTGTTTCAGAATCTGCTCTCGAGCCTGAAGCCGCCGAGCAGCAACCCGGGCGACCAGCCGCAGAACGATCCGAACAATCAGGGCAAAGGGCAGCAGAAGCAAAACGACAAGAACGGGCAGCCGAAGAACGCCGCGCAGAAGGGCGATCAATCGGAAGGCCAGCAGGGCGAGCAGGCGGAGGATCAGCCGGACCAAAGCCAGCCCAGCAACGGCAAGAGCGATTCCCAGCAGGCCAGCAAGCAGCCCGGCAGCGGGGCAGGAAACCAGGATGGCGACAAGCGCATCAAGCAGGCCGAAGACCTGGCGGCGATGGGCAAGATCACCGAGATTCTGGGGAAGCGCTCCGCCAACCTGACGGGTGAAGCGACGGTGGAAGTGCAGAATACCAGCCAGCAGTTGAAGACGGCTTATGCGGGGGGCTCCGCGCAGCACGGGCAAAGCGGCGGCGAGATCAATCGCGACGAAGTTCCGGTTGCCATGGAGGGCTTCGTGCAGGAATACTTCAAGCAGGCGCGCAAGCAGGTTCCCTCGGCGCCGGCTGCGAGTCCGGCGCCGGCAACTACTCCGAAAAAACAATAGACTTCAAAAAGACTACTCCCTTGCGGTAGTAAGGAATGATTCCGATGCTGCTTGCCCGAGGCCCTCGATCGGACGCGATTTTGCCGCCAACCGGTGTTATCTGTGTGCATCCGTGTCCATCCGTGGCCAAGAAAATCACTGTCACGGGATTTCGCCGCACTTCGGATTGGGCCAAATCTTGGCGCTGGAAATTGGGCCACGGATGGACACAGATGCACACAGATAAGCGGCACCGCTCCCTTGCGGTCGCGGCTCAGTATGACGCGGAGAGCAAGCGCAACTCCGGGCGCCGGATCGGGTTCAACGGAATGTGGGCCGGTGGATCTTAGTTTTCGTCTCGCTCGGGACTTTTATCGCGGCGGCGCAGCCCGCCAATTTCGAACATATTGTCGTCATCTTTCAGGAGAACCGCACACCGGATAATCTCTTTCAGGGTTTGTGCGTACCTCCGTTCGGGTCGCCCGCGTCCTGCAGTATCACACCGAGTGCGTCGCAATACAATATTCAGACCGCAAACTGGTTTGACAAGACTTCAGCCACCGGAGTCACTAAGCCGGCACTCGTGCCTCTGGCCAACAAATACGACCTCAGCCACGCGCATTCGGCATTCGTTGTGCAATGCGACCAGGCCGCAAACGGCGCATGCCGAATGGACGGCGCGGCTGGTGTGTCATGCTCGGGCAAATGCATGACCAAGCCCCAGTTCCGCTATGTGGATAACTCCGCCAACATCGTGACTCCGTACCTGGAGCTGGCGACTCAGTACGGTTGGGCGAATTACATGTTCCAGACGAACCAGGGGCCGAGTTTTCCGGCGCACCAGTTTATCTTCGGCGGGACGTCCGCTCCTTCCGCGGCCGACGATGCGGCGGGTATATTCGCGGCGGAGAATATGTCGGCATCGGGACCTGCCGGAACGGGTGCGATAGCGGGATGCATCGCGCCTGCCGGCACCACGGTTAAATTGATCACTCCCACGGGTGAAAACCAGGCGATTTATCCGTGCTTCGAGCATTCCACGATACCGGATATCCTCCCGGCGTTCGTGACGTGGAGATACTATGCGCCGAGCGCGGGATCGATCTGGACGGCGCCGAATGCGATCGGGCATATCTGCCAATCGACCGGTCCGGGCGGATCGTGCGTGGGGTCCGATTGGTCGGCCAACGTCGATCTCAAGCCCGCCGACGTGCTGAGCGATATCGCGAATTGCAAGCTGCGGTCGATTACATGGGTGATTCCCAGCGGGGCGAATTCCGACCATGCCAATTCTAATGACGGGGGCGGGCCTTCATGGGTCACTTCGATTGTCAACGCGATCGGCGCCAGCACCACGTGCGATAACAACAGGGGCTACTGGCAAAACACGGCGATCGTCATCGCGTGGGATGATTGGGGCGGATGGTACGACCACGAACCTCCCACGTTCGTGGCGCAGCCCGGCGGGGATTACCAGTACGGATTCCGCGTTCCCATGATTTTCGTTTCGGCCTACACGCCCGCCGGCTACATCAACAACGACCGGCACGATTTCGGCAGCATTCTGCGCTTCATCGAGCATAACTTCGGGATCCAGGAGGGCGCGTTGAACTTCGCCGACAGCCGGGCCACGAACGACCTCGCGGGCTTTTATAACTTCACCCTCGCTCCGCGCGCCTACCAGCCCATCAAGACTCCGAAGAACGCGTATTTCTTCCTGCACGACCGGCGCAAACCCACCGACCCGGACGATGACGGCGACGACTGGATTCATTAGAGATACTCGCAAAATTCAGGCGAGTTGCAAATGCACCGCTCCCTCGCGGGGTGCCCTCTGGGCCCGGCTCTTCAGTCATGCGTTGAAACGGCGGCGCTTAATGAGCCGCGACCGCCAGGGAGCGGTGCCTTTCGTGCGGAACGATTAATTTTGCGAGTGCCTAATTAGTCCCAGTTCTTTACGCGCGGCCATACCTCACTGACAGGCAGCTTCAGGCCCTGGCAGTAGAAGACGTCGAAGTGCTCGTAAGGCATCGAGTAGGGGTGCTCGACGCGGGTCACTTTGCGGACGGCGGCGTATTCGCTTTCCAGGCTTTGCCGGCTGCCTGCGAGGACGATGACGCTTTCGCCGGTGCAACTGCCGGGCCCCCAGAGGAAATAACTTTGATGTCCGCTGATGGCTCGCGGGAGACCGTATTTCGGACCGAAAAGATTGATGGCGCCGGCCTGCCCGTAGTTCTGCGCGAAGATGCAGGTTTTTGCGCGGACGTCCGGCGGGAGCGTGTTGAACGCGCCGGCAACGGTGGCGGCCATTTCGGGCCAGCCGAACTGATCGGCGAATAGTTGCGGCAGCGGTCCCAGGCGGTGTGTCTCGAGGCGCGGCTGCTGAAGGTGCGTGCGTTCGGCGTATCGGATGTAGGTCTCGGGCGGCAGGAGTGGAAGCAGAGTCGGGGCGAGGAGCGCGGCCATCAGGACCATCAACGTCGAGTAGGCGGGCTTGATCCATTGCATGCGCGGCGCCGTGAGCCAGCGCTCCCACGCCACGCCACCGGCGGCGAGCAGCAGCGGGTAGGCCGGGAAGAGGTAGTAGACTCGCGGGCTGCCGGCGACGATGATGACCGCCGAGATCGTCCATGCCCAACCGAGCGCGCGGTAGGTTTTGCCCTCGCGGTGGAAGAAAAGATACCAGAGGCCCGCGAGCCAGATGGGCAGGCTGAGGGGCAGCATGGCGAGCGTCTCCTGGGCGAAAAATGAGAGCGGTGAGAGTGGCACGTCGCGGCCGCTACGGCGGATGTTGGCCTGCAATTCGAGGAACGGGAAATGGTGCTGGATGTTCCACAAGAGGTTCGGCAGGAAAATCAGGAACGCGATGCCGCCGCCGATCCAGAGCCAGCGCGATGCCAGTATGCGGCGCTCGCGCGTGAGCAGCAGGCCGGCGATGAGGCCGAACCCGAAGATCAGCATGGAGTGCTTGTTCTCGAGGCCGATGCCGGCCAGGACGCCGAACCAGATCCAAAGGCGGAGGTTGCCGGTACGAACGATGCGGATGACGACGAGCGCGCAGCCCATCCATAAGAGCGGCTCGAAAGCGTTCATGGAGAGGATATGGTCGAGCGCGAGGATGCCGGGCGCGAGCAGGACGGACAACGCCGCGATGCCTTGCGCGAAGCGCCGGCCGCCGAGTTCGCGGGTGAGGAGTCCGGTGAGAAGCACGGCGGCGGCGCCGGCGAGCGCCGCTGGCAGGCGGATTCCGGAAAGCGAATCACCGAAAAGCGCGCGGGCGATTCTCGCGATCAGCGCGATGAGTGGAGGCTGGTCGACATAGCCCCAGGCGAGGTGCCGCCCGCAATCGAGGTAGTAGAGCTCGTCGACGAAAAAGCCGTATTGCCGGCCGGCGTAGAGGTGCAGGGCGAGTGTGGCGGCGGCGGCGACGGCCACCAGCGATCCCGCGCCCAGAAGCCAGGGTTTCGCGGCGTGCGGCGGGGTGGTCAAAGTGATATTGTATGCCGGGGCGACAGGAAGTTACGCGAAATCCGCTTGTACGCGGCGCAACTCATCGCTGGCGACTGCTCGAAGCGTGGTGAGATCGTGTTGGACGGTCCGCCAGATGAGCGCCTCATCCACGGCGTCATACTCGTGCCGGAAGATGTTTCCGGCGGCGGCAATGGCCGGCCAATCGATATCCGGATGCCATTGAAGGAGCTCCTCAGGGAGCCGACGGGACGCCTCGGAAACGATCTCCAGTGCGCGCACGACGGCGTAAACCGTCCTTGGGTCGGCGCGGAAAGCCGGAGATCCAGTTCAGCCGTGAAACTCCGAATGGCGTCGATGTTGGCGACGATGTCCAGGAGCCGCTGGGCCGGATTCTTAGAAGGCATGAACGGCGTCGTTCAGGATGTTGGCGCGCAGGAGGGGCTTGAGCGTCCGTCGGTTAACGACATCGCCCGAGCCCTCGAAGAGCTGGTTGATGAATAGTTTCAATCGAGCGTACTCGAAGATGCCAATTGGGCGGTCTTCATCGAGGTCGACCAGGACGTCGACGTCGCTCCGCGAGTTGGCATCGCCGCGGGCCACGGACCCGAAGACGGCGGCATGGGACACTCCGAGCCGGCGCAAGTCGCCTTCGTGCCTGCGCAGGATTTCGAGCGCACTATTGAGGTCGCGGCACATGATCTGGAACCAGCCTAACAGAGGGCTGGACAACTCACAGCTTGCGGCTGACCATCAGGAGGCCGGGGGAGCCGAGGCGATAGGGCCCATCGGCGCCCCAAGCGCTGAATTCGATTGGTTCGAGGCCGGCGGCGGCATGCATGCGGCGCAGTTCGGCGACGGTGAAGACATAGCTGGAGGTCGGGCGCGTCTCGATTTCTCCGCCACGAATGAAAGTGTAGTCGATATCGAAGCGGGCTTCGGCGATGTCGTAGCGGGCTTCGCTGAGCGTGAGAATATCGCCGGTGCGGTGCCAGCGCTTGGGCTGGAGCGTGGGCAGGATGGACTCGGCGGCCATGCCGGTAGCGATGGCGAACCGGCCGCCGGGTTTCAGGCATCGGGCGATCGAGTGGAGGAACTTAGGGGCGGCATCGCGGTCGAGGTAGCAGAAGCTGTTGCCCATGCAGTAAGCGCCATCGAAAGTATCGGACCACGGGAGGTCGCACATGTCGCCGACGATCCATTCGGCGTCGACGGGCGCGTGCCGGGCTTCCTCGATGTATTCCGCGGCGAGGTCGATGCCGGTGATGCGGCAGCCGCGGCGGGCGAGTTCGATGGCGTGGCGGCCGTTGCCGCAGGGAACGTCGAGGAGCCGCGCGCCGGGCGCGATGGCGAGGGCGCGTTCGAGAAACTGGACTTCAGTGGCGGTGATTTCAGGAGTCATGGCGAGGCGCCAGAAATCGAGCGCAACGCCGCGGAAAAAGTTGGACTGCCAATTCGGCATTTGAGTTTCCTTAGGAAAGACACACGTAGGCTGCAAGGTGAGGGCCGCGTCGGTAGGTTAGCGGACGGCGTTGTGTGTCAAAGGCGCGATTTGAGAATAGCAGAAAATGAGAAGAAAAAGCACCGCTCCCTCGCGGTCGCGGCTCAGTAACTCAGACCGTAGCCATAGGCGAAGAGCGGGTTGGTGTCCTTGGCATGGGGGTATTGATCCATGGAGCGGGGCCACGCGAAGGACAACTTACCGGTCGGTTTGTAATCGCCGAAGAGGACGTCGGCGATGCCGTCGCCCTCCGTGCCGGGGAGCCAGGCGGCGATGAAGGCATCGGCCTTGTCGAGCGAATCGCCTAAGATCATCGGGCGGCCGGAAAAGAGAATCACCACGAAGGGAACGCCTGAGGCTTTCATGTTATCGATCGCGGTGACGTCTTCGGGAGCGAGGCTGAGGTCGGTGCGGTCGCCCGCGCCTTCGGCGTAGGGCTTCTCGCCGATCAAGACCACGCCAACGGTGGCGCCGGACGCGCCGGTTCCATCAGTGTGGAAGGTGACCTGTGCGTGGGGCGCGGCCTTCTTGATGGCGGCGAGCACGGTGGTGCCGCCGGTAGTGACATTGCCGCCGCGGCCTTGCCAGTCGATGGTCCAGCCGCCGCATTGATTGCCGATATCGTCGGCGCTCTTGCCGGCGACGGCGATGCGCGCCGCGGTCTTCGCCAGCGGCAGCACGTGGCGGTCGTTCTTCAGGAGCACGAGCGATTGGCGCACGGCGTCGCGCCCCACCTGGCGATGCTCGGGCGAGCCGAAGGATTTCCAAAGGCTGCGGTCGGCCAGCGGCGAGCGCTTGGGATCGAGCAGTCCCATCGCCGCCTTCACGCGGAGAATGCGGGTGACGGCGTCATCGATGCGGGACATCGGGACCGCGCCTTCGTTGACCAGAGCCTTCAGGTCCGAGATGAATTCCTTGTAGCGCACGGGCTCCATGACCATGTCCATGCCGGCGTTGATGGAGATACCGACGGCCTTTTTGTAGTCCCTATCGAGCTGGTCGACGGCCGTGTAGTCGGAGATCAGGAAGCCCTCGAAGCCGAGTTCATTCTTGAGGACCTCCGTGAGCAGGTGCTTGTTGGCCGACATTTTGACGCCGTTCCAACTGCTGTACGAAGGCATGATAGAGCCGACACCGGCCTGGATCGCGGAGATATAGCCCTGCAAATGGATGCGGCGGAGGGTCGCTTCGTCGACACGGGTGTCGCCCTGGTCGTTTCCGGGCCTGCCCTGATGATTGACCGACCCGAACGCCGTGCCGCCATCTCCGATGTAGTGCTTGGCGCAGGCGAGGACGGAGAGCGGGTTGCTGAGATCACTACCCTGCAAACCGCTGACGTCGGGCCCGGCGAGCTCTTGCACCAGTTGCGGATCTTCGGAAAAGCCTTCGTAAGTGCGGCCCCAGCGGGCGTCCTGCGGGACGGCGACGCAGGGCGCGAAGGCCCATTGGATTCCCGTGGCGCGAACCTCCTCGGCGGTCACGCGCGCCACTTTTTCGATGAGGGCGGGATTGCGTGTGCAGCCGAGGCCGATGTTGTGCGGGAAGATCACGGCGTCGAGCACGTTGTTATGACCGTGCAGTGCATCCACGCCGTAGAGAAGCGGGATTTTCAGACGCGTCTTCCGAGTGTGCTCCTGGATGCGGTCGTAGAGGTCGGTCCAGGCTTTGAGGCTGTTGCCTTCCTTGGGATCGGAACTGCCGCCGCTGAGCACGGACCCCAGGGCCAGGTTCTCGATATCGGAAAGGTCTTTGATGAAATCCTGGTCGGGTTGCGTCATCTGCCCGATTTTCTCGTCGACCGTCATGCTCGCGAGGAGCGGCTTGATTTGCGGATCGTAGGAAGAGAGCTTCCGCGGCGCCGGGGGTGCAGCGAAAAATAGCGGGGCGGCGAGGGCAGCGACGAGGCACAGCAGAATACCGGACCTGGGATTCATATAGGCCTTTATTAAATCACGATCTGTGATTCCTGTGTTGGATCTGCAGCGCCGTGACCGCAAGGGAGCGGTGCCTTTTGGGTACAAGCGCGGTTATCGAGGAAAAGCACCGCTCCCTCGCGGTCGCGGCTCATCAACGGCGCGGGCGTGATTTGGCGCGGGCGTGATTTGGCGCGGGCGCTATGCGCTACTATTCATGTTTCGGACAACAGGGTCGAAAGGAACGCATGAAAATACGCACACTCCCGGTATTCCTGGCCTTTCTTGCGATGGGCTTCGGCGACGCGGTGGGGCCGTTCGTCAGCCTGGCGAAAAACGAGTTCCAGCTCAGCAACGCGGTGGCCTCTCTGATTCCGTTCGTGGGCTTCAGCATGTTCGGGCTGTTGTCGATCCCGGTGGGCCTTGTGCAGGATAAACGTGGCAAGAAATTTGTGCTGCTTCTGGGGCTGGTCGTGGCGTTGGTGGGATTGCTGAACGCCACATTCGCAGTGACGTCGTTCGCCGGATTCCTGATCACGATTCTGCTGATGGGAGCGGGCGCGGCGATCTTGCAGGTGGCCGGCAATCCGTTCATGCGCGACGTGTCGGAAGAAGGAAAGTACTCGCGCAATTTGTCGCTGGCGCAGTTCGTGAAGGCCATCGGGTCGTTATCAGGCCCGTTGATTCCGGTGGCGGCGGCGCGCTGGTTCGGGGCGAGCTGGAAGGTGATTTTTCCGATTTACGCGGTGGCCATTCTGATCACGCTGGTGGCGGTGAGCGGTCTGCACGTCCCGGAGAAGCGCGACAAGGATCGTCCGGCGACGTTGGGGTCGTGCCTGAAATTGCTCGGCAACGGGTATGTGTTCGCGATGGTGGCGGCCATCTTTTTGTATGTCGGCGCGGAGGTGTGCGTCAGCTCGGGGATTCCGCTGTTTTTGAAGGAAAGCTATCAGATCGACGTGAACCGGCTGGGATTGTTGGGGACGGGGTTGTTCTTCCTGGCGCTGACCATCGGGAGATTTTCGGGCGGCATGGTTCTGAACTGGATTTCGGCGCGGAAATTCTTCATCGCCACCTCGTTTGTGTCGATTGTCGCGCTGGCGGGCATGTTCGTGCCCGACAAGACAGTCGCGGTGGTCAGTTTCTTTCTGGTCGGCCTGGGATTCGCGAACATTTTCCCGCTGGCGTTTTCGCTCACCGTGGAAACGCTGCCGCAGTATACCAATGAGCTCTCCGGATTGATGGTGACGGCGATCGTGGGTGGCGCGATTCTGCCGCCGTTGATGGGATTGGTCTCCGACCGGAGTTCGGTGCAGATCGGATTCCTGGTGCCGCTGGTGGCGATCCTGTACATCACGTGGACGGCGTTTCTGAACGCCACGCCGCGGGCGCGGGAGGCGAAATGAGCGCCGACAACGATCCGCGCGCGGTGATGACGCTCGATGCGGGCGGGACGAATTTCGTCTTTTCCGCGATGCGCGGGAACAAGAGCGTGGTCGAGCCCTTCGTGCTGCCCGCCAACGCCGACAATCTGGAGCGATCGCTGGCGAGCATTACCACTGGATTCCGGCGTGTGCAGGAATCGCTCCCGGAACCTCCCGCCGCGATCAGTTTCGCTTTCCCCGGCCCGTGCGATTACTTCAGCGGGATCGTGATCCGGCCGGGCAATTTGCCGGCGTATCGCGATGTGCCGCTCACGGCGATTCTGGAAGATACTTTCGGGCTGCCCACTTTCATCAACAATGACGGCGACCTGTTTGCTTATGGCGAAGCGGCGGCGGGCTTTCTGCCCTATGTCAATGGACTGCTCGAAAAGGCGGGAAGTCCCAAGCGCTTTCGCAATCTGCTCGGAATTACGCTGGGGACCGGGTTCGGCGGCGGGTTGGTGCGCGACGGGCAGTTGATAATCGGCGATAACTCGGCGGCGGGCGAGGTATGGCTCCTGCGGCATAAGCTCGAGCGCAATTGGAATGCGGAGGAGGGCGCGTCGATCCGCGCGGTGCGGCGCGCCTACGCGTCGGCGACGGGCATGGCGTTCGAGGCGGCGCCTCAGCCCAAACATATCTTCGCCATCGCCGAAGGATCGGCCGAGGGCAATCGGGAGGCCGCGCGTAGCGCGTTCCGGCTGCTGGGGGAAGTGACTGGCGATGCCATTGCGGAGGCCATCACGCTGCTCGACGGGCTGGTGGTGATCGGCGGTGGCATTGCGGGAGCCTATCGCCAGTTCCTGCCCGCGGTGGTGGCCGAGATGAACGGCACTTACATCGTGCCCGACGGGCAAAGATTCGGCCGCCTGGTTTCGCGGGCGTTCAATTTGGAAGACGCCGGCGAACTCGCGGTGTTTCTCCAGGGCGAACCGAAGGATCTTACCGTGCCGGGAAGCGGACGGCACGTGCGTTTCGACGCCATGCTGCGCGTCGGCGTGGGCATTTCGCGGCTGGGAACGAGCGAAGCCACGGCCATCGGGGCGTATGCTTACGCTTTGAGCCAGTTGGATCGGAAAGGGAATTTATGAGTCGAGGTTGGGCACTGATTTTCGCCGCGGCTGTCGGGTTACAGGCGCAGAATTACACTTTAGGGGTCGGAGTATACCCCGGCGATCCGAAGGAGAATTTTGCGCCGTCGATGCGCGTGGACGGCACTACTTACCGGAACCTGGCCCTGCACCGGGCAGCCTATCAATCTTCCAGTTACGACTACAATCTTACCGCCCAACTGATTACTGACGGCATTAAAGAGACTAACCTCCCACGATGGATCGTGACGTCGAGCAGCGCGGCCGGCGTGCTTCCGAAGAATGAGCGGGAGTATATCTTCGACGGCAATTGGGTCACCGGAATCGATCTGAGCGGGCACGATGTGTGGGTGCAGGTGGAACTCGCGGGCGGCGCGGCGCCGCTCGAAATCGACCGCGTAGATGTGGATGGCACGGTGCGCGGCAATCCCGAACCGGAAGTCTGGGGCATGGTGGTTTCGGGTTCGGATGACGGTAAGACGTGGAGCGAGTTGGGGCATACCGGAGGGATGTCGCGTCCCACGGGCGAAATTCACCCGTCGGTGAAGTTCGCGTCACCTTCGCAAAAGCGATTCCTGCGCTTTGCGCTCAGCGATCCGCGGGCGCGCCAGTTCCACGTCAACGAAATCAATTTTTCCCGCAACGGCAAGCCGGTGCAGATTGCCGGACCGTACAATTTCTCGAGCGCATGGCAGGCCGCGGGCGCAGGCGAAGAGTGGGTCTATGTGGACTTGGGCGCGGTCTGCACGTTCGACCGCGTGGTGCTCGCGTGGATCCGGCGCGCCTCCGAAGGCGCGGTGGAAGTCTCGGACGATGCGGCGACATGGACCTCGCTCGCGCCGCTCCCGGCGACGGGGACGACGGACGATCTGAAAGTGACCGGCCGGGGACGCTACGTGCGCGTGCTCATGAAAAAGCCGTCGGCGCCCGAAGGATATATTCTGAGCGAGCTGGAGGTGTACGGGAAGGGTGGTCCGGTGCCGCAGGCCGCTCTTTCGCCCATGCCCACCGCGGCTCGCATGGATCTGGCGGGCGGGGGATGGAAAATCCAGCGCGATTCGCTGGTGAAAGCGGACGGCGCGGCGATTTCGCGCCCTGGATTCGCGGATTCGGGCTGGATGGTGGCGACGGTGCCGGGAACGGCGCTGGTGAGTTATTTGAACGACGGCGCCATCCCCGATCCGGATTTCGGAACGAATCAGGATTTCATCTCGGACTCGTTCTTTCAGGCCGATTTCTGGTACCGCAATGAGTTTATTGTGCCGCCGACGTTTGCCGGCAAGAGCGTCTGGCTGAATCTCGACGGCATCAACTGGAAGGCGGATGTTTTCCTGAATGGCGAGAAGTTAGGCCGCATCGAAGGCGCATTTATTCGCTCGCAGTACGATATTACAGCGAAGCTGCGCGCCGGGAAGAACGCGCTGGCAGTCCGTATTGTACACAACGCGCATCCGGGATCGGTCAAAGAGCGGACTTACCAATCCACCGATAAGAATGGCGGCGTGTTAGGGGCGGATAACCCGACTTATCACGCGACGGTGGGTTGGGACTGGATTCCGACCATTCGCGGCCGCGATGACGGGCTGTGGGGCAAGGTATTTCTCATTGCGACCGGTCCGGTAACCGTGGAAGATCCGTTCGTGCATTCCACGCTGGCGCTGCCCGATACCACGCGCGCCGAAGTGGCCGTCGAACTCAAACTGCGCAATCACTCGGCGGCGCCGGTTTCGGGTGTTCTGCACGGGCGCTTCGGCGATCAGGCGTTCGACACTCCCCTTACGATCGCGCCATCTCAGGACAAGCCGGTGACGCACAATCTGATCGTGCTCAGCCCCAGGCTGTGGTGGCCGGCGGGGTATGGGCAGCCGAACCTTTACGACGTGAGCCTGGAATTCGACACAGACGCGAAGGGCTTGTCGGATCGGAAGACGTTTCAGGCTGGCATCCGCCAGTTCACGTACAGCGACGAGGGCGGCGCGCTGCGCATGTGGATCAACGGGCGGCGATTCATTCCCAAGGGCGGCAATTGGGGCTTCGGCGAATCCCTTCTGCGCTACCGGGCGCGCGAGTACAACGCCGCGGTGCGGTACCACGCGGAGATGAATTTCAACATGATCCGCGATTGGGTGGGGCAGATAGGCGACGACGAATTTTACGATGCCTGCGACCGGTATGGCGTCGTGGTGTGGCAGGATTTCTGGCTGGCCAACCCCTGGGACGGTCCGGATCCCGACGACGACGCCATGTTTCTGCGCAACGTGAAGGATTACGTGCTGCGCATTCGCAATCATCCATCGATCGGCCTGTATGTGGGCCGCAACGAAGGCTACCCGCCGAAGGTGATTGACGACGGTATTCGCACCACACTGGCGAGTTTGCATCCCGGAATGCACTACATTCCGAGCTCGGCCGATGGGGTGGTGACGGGGCACGGACCATACACCGTGCAGACCGATAAGTTCTACTTCCAGCAGCGCGCCGGAACGTTATTCCACAGCGAAATGGGCATGCCTAATATCGTATCCATGGATAGTTTGAAGCTGATGATGCCGGAAAAGGATTTCTGGCCGCAGGGAACGGACTGGGGCGTACACGATTTCACGGCCGCCGGCGCGCAGAGCGCCGATAACTTCCGCCGGCGGATGACTAAGTTATACGGACCGGTGGATAATCTTCAGGATTGGATGGAGCTGGCGCAGTTCGTGAATTACGAGGGCCATCGGGCGATGTATGAAGCTCAGAGTAAGAACCGCATGGGCCTGCTGATGTGGATGAGCCACGCCTGCTGGCCGTCGATGGTGTGGCAGACGTATGACTATTACCTGGAGCCCACAGCGGGCTATTTCGGGGCGAAGAAGGCTTCCGAACCGCTGCACATTCAGTGGAACCCGGCCACGGATAGCGTGGAAGTAGTGAACTACAGCGGCGGCTCGCGAACAGGCCTGACGGCGCACGTCGCCTTATTGAATCTGGATGGGTCGGTAAAGTGGGAGAAATCGGCCACGGTCGACAGCAAGGAAGATAGCGTGCAATCGCCCATCAAGATGGAGTATCCCGCCGGCCTGGCGCCTACACACTTCATCAAGTTGGAACTGCGACAGGGCGATAAGCTGATCTCGGACAACTTCTACCTACACGGCACGGAAGACGAGAACTACCAGGGCATCCGCACGCTGGGCAAGGCAAAGGTTCAAGCTACGACCGCGGCGGTACGAGGCGGCGACCGGTGGATGCTGACGACCACCCTGCAAAACACCTCCTCGATTCCCGCGCTGAACGTTCGCTTGAGGGTAGTGCGCGAGAAATCAGGCGATCGCATCCTGCCGGCGATTTATAGCGACGGGTATGTGGCGTTGATGCCCGGCGAGAAGCGGCAGATTACTACCGAGGTGTATGACGCGGACACGCGTGGGGAAAAGCCGCGGATCGTGGTGGATGGGTACAATCTGACGCGGGAATAGGCGGAAACTCCGTTCTGAAGTCGATGTCCGAAGCTGTCGGGCGCCGATTTCGACCGGGCCTATGCCAAAATGGCCGCGGACGAACAGAAGCAGGCCGTGAAACAGTTCGAACGGGAGGCCAGGAACGGAAAGTCGCCGGCCTTGAAGGACTACGCCGCCAAGAACCTTTCAGCCGAGCAGGAGCGTGAGAAGCACGCTGAAGCATTGAACACAGGCGGGACGGCGGCAGCCAAGCCGACAGACGGGAAGTAGCGAGCGGACGGTGTTATCATTCCGGTAACACCTCGTGAGACTTCTCATCTTCTCCGACATACACAACAACTGGAAAGCGCTCGAGCGCCTGCTCGCCATCGAAGCGGATTACTACATCGCGGCGGGCGACCAGGTGACTTGGGCAAAGGGAATCGACCGCGCGGGCGAGATTCTGGCGCAGCGAGGCGACAAAGTGTACGTGCTGCCGGGGAATCACGAGTCGGCCGACCTGGTCGCAGGTATGTGCGCGCGGCACGGCTTGCACGACTTCCACGAGCAGCACATCGCGGTCGGCAAGTGGCACGTCGCCGGGCTGGGGTATTCGAGCCCGACTCCGTTCAATACCCCCGGCGAGTATAGCGAGGCGCAGATCGAGGAGCGGCTGCGGAAATTCGCCGCGCTCGCGCCGCTGGTGCTGGTGTGCCACGCGCCGCCGTATGGGACGGCGCTCGATCGGGTCCGCGCCGGACTGCACGCGGGGTCGAAATCGGTGCGCGAGTTCATCGAAAAATATCAGCCCGAGTATTTCTTCTGCGGCCACATTCATGAGGCGGAGGGCAAAGAGATGGTGATGGGGCGCACGCGGGCGAAGAATGTCGGCAAGGCCGGGCATTTGCTAGAATTGGACTGAACCCCCATGACATTCGAAGAGTTAGAACGCGCATATCAGCCCCTCCGCGACCAGGCCCTGGCCGTGCGGAGGTATCTTTGACGCGCCTGCCCAGAAACAGAAACTAGCCAAAACCGAAGCACAAATATCCGCGCCCGACTTCTGGAGCCAGCCCGAGAAAAGCCAGAAGGTCATGCAGGAACGCAAGAAGTTGGAACAGGCCATCGCCAACGACGAGCGCATCCGCGCCATGACGGACGATCTCGACACGCTTTTTGAACTGGCGCGTGAGGGCGAAAACGTCCAGGCCGATATCGAACGCGACAGCAAAGTCTATGCCGATCTGCTGGAACGCCTGGAGACGTCGATGCTGCTCTCGGGCGAGAACGACGCGCGCAGCGCCATCGTCACCATCCATCCGGGCGCGGGCGGCACCGAGAGCCAGGATTGGGCCGAGATGCTGCTGCGCATGTACCTGCGATGGGCGGAGCGCAGCGGATTCCAGACGGTCGTCACGGACCGCCTGGAGGGTGAAGGCGCCGGCATCAAGTCCGTGACGTTCGAAGTGAACGGCGAGAACGCGTACGGCATGCTGCAATCGGAAATCGGCGTGCACCGGCTGGTGCGGATTTCGCCGTTCGATGCCAATGCGCGGCGCCATACGTCGTTCGCGTCGGTATTCGTCTACCCGCAGGTGGACGACGAAATCAAGATCGACATCAAGCTCGACGACCTGCGCATCGATACTTTCCGCTCCTCGGGCGCGGGCGGGCAGCACGTGAATATGACCGATTCGGCGGTGCGCATTACGCACTTTCCGACGGGCATCGTGGTGCAGTGCCAGAACGAACGCTCGCAGCACAAGAATCGCGACAGCGCCATGAAGCAGTTGCGGGCGCGCATGTACGAGCGGGAACTCGAGAAGAAGCGCGAGGAGACGCGGAAGACCGAAGATTCCAAGCTCGATATCAACTTCGGGAGCCAGATTCGCAATTACGTGCTGGCGCCGTATCGCCTGGTGAAGGACTTGCGCAGCAAGCTCGCGATGGGCGACGTCGACCGCGTGCTGGAAGGCGACCTGGAGCCGCTAATTCACTCGTACCTGGTGTGGCGGAAAACGGGCAAGGTCGCCGGCGACGATAAGGACGAGTCGCCCGAGTGAGCCCCGAGTGAGCATAGAGCGGGCAGCCGCGCTGATTCGCGCCGGAAAGCTGGTGGCGTTTCCGACCGAGACGGTGTACGGACTGGGCGCCAACGCGCTGGATGCCGCGGCGGTGGCGCGAATCTTCCAGGCCAAGGGCCGGCCGCAAACCAGCCCGTTGATCGTGCACGTGGATTCGGTCGAGATGGCGCGCGGGCTCGCCTCCCAATGGCCGCCGGCGGCGGAAACGCTGGCGCGGCGCTACTGGCCGGGGCCATTGACGCTGGTTGTGCCGAAGCAGGCATCGATTCCGGATATCGTCACCGCCGGACTGCCGACCGTCGGACTGCGTATGCCGGCGCACCCTCTCGCCCTGGAGTTGATTCGCGCGGCGGGCGTGCCGATCGCAGCGCCGAGCGCGAATCGGTTCACCGAACTCTCGCCGACACTCGTGGGGCATGTACCGGAGGGCCTGGCGGATTACGTACTCGATGGCGGACCGGCTCGCGTGGGGATCGAATCGACGGTGCTTTCGGTGGCGGGCGCGCCGGTGCTGCTGCGTCCGGGAGTGATTCCGCTGCCGGAGATCGAGGCGCTGATCGGGCCGGTGCGGAGTGCGGGCGCGCCGGCGGAGGGCGCCCATGCATCGCCGGGAATGCATCGGCGGCATTATCGGCCGGTGACACCCTTGTATCTCGTGGCGCGCGGGGAACGTCCGCCCGCAGGGTGCGGCGCCTGGTTGCGCATCGGGCAGGAGATGCCGGCCGATCCCGCGGCGTATGCGGCGGTGCTGTATGAGACGCTGCATCGTCTGGACGCGCTGGGAGTCGGGCGGATTGCGGTGGAGCGGCCGCCGGATACTCCGGAGTGGGCCGGCGTACTCGACCGTCTGCGGCGGGCGGCGGAATAGCCGTTACAGAGCCGCGACCGCAAGGGAGCGGTTCTTTTCCGTGAGCGGTGCCTTTCCGGATAGAAACCTGATTCGCGGGCGCTTCGTCTGATCGATAATAGAAGCGATGACTGGCGAGGCGGTTTGTCCCAAGTGCGGTGGCACGGGCTTTATCATTACGGAACACGCCAATCTCAGCGGCGCCACACGGTGCGATTGCCGCGCGCAGGGCCGTGCTGCGCGGCTGGAGGATCGGTCGCAAATTCCGGTACTTTACCGCAAGGCTTCGTTCGATAATTTCGTCGTCCCGGGCAACGAAAATCCCATGGCGCGGCGCGAACTGACAACGGTCCTGCTGGCCGTGAAACAGTTCGTACGCGATTTTCCCAACGAGAAACGGCCGGGGCTGCTGCTGATCGGCGAGACCGGATGCGGGAAGACGCACCTCGCGGTAGCGGCGCTGCGCGAGATCATCGGCAAGGGTTTCGAGGGCCTCTTTTACAATTACCAGGAGCTGTTGAACGATATCAAAGCCGGGTACGATCCGGCCTCCAATTCGTCCAGCCGCGTAGCTTACGAGAAAGCGCTCGATGCCGACGTGCTGCTGGTCGACGATCTGGGCGCGAATCGCACCACCGACTGGGTGGAAGACACCATCAACTCGATCGTCACCTACCGTTGCGACAACCGGAAACCGCTGCTGGCGACCACCAATATGCCCGATCCCGATGCCGGCAGCGTCACCGTGCAACGCTCCGCGCTCGACAAGCCGGAGTACCGGCGGACGCTGGCGGAACAGATCGGAGCGCGTGCTCGCTCGCGCCTGTTCGAGATGTGCACGGTGGTGCGCATGCCGCTGATCGAAGACTATCGCGTGCGAAAGGGCAAACAATTTTGAAGCGCCTGGCCGCTCTGCTGGTGCTTTCCGCCGCCGTCTTGCCCGCGCCCCCACCCGCCCCGCACGAGTACGTGCAGGCGGTCGAATTCCCCTATTACCTCTGCCCGCGTACGCTGTGGGAGCGCGAGTTGGTATGGCTGAAGAACATCGGCGTCGACACGGTGGAATTCTCCATTCCCTGGAATTGGCATCAGCTTCAGCCGGGCGATTACGATTTCACCGGGCGCACCAGTCCGCGCCGCGACCTGGCGACGTTCGTCCGGATTCTGCGCCAGCTCGATTTGCACGCGTGGGTCCGTCCCTTGCCGCCGGTGAACGGATTTCTGGATAATGGCGCGCCGCCTGGAGCGGACGCCCGCGCGCAGCGGACCTGGCTGCACGCACTCGAACGCCTGCTCACCACGCAAACGGCTGCTCACGGAGGGCCGATCGCCTACGTGGAGGGTCGCGTACTCTCGATCGATGCCGCCGCGCCACCCACGGCTCTGGCCACGATTTCGGCCATCGGTCCCGATGCGCTGGAGCGAAGCCGCGATGCTCTCGCGGCAGCTTCCCCGAGCGCAGTATTGTGGACGCATGTGGAAGACTCGCTCTATCCCGCCGGTTGGGCAGCCGACCCCACGACGCTGCTGCGGCCGGGCGCGGTCGGGCTAAGCGGCGATGAGCGTCCCACGGCGGTCCCACTGCGCCGGAATGCCGCGCTGCTGAAGAAATGGGGACCGCTGCGCGGCGAACTGCACCCGGTTGTCATGCCTAAGCCGGCCGCCGGCAAATTTCCCGACGGTGTCACAGCAAGCGAACTCACTTCGCCGGGAGTGAGCGCGGTCAGCATCACCAATCGTGGAAAGCCGCCGTTTCACGACGAACTGCGCGTGTTCGAGCCGATATCGAGGCGCACCCTGATCGTTCCCGAGGTGACGGTCCCGGCGGGTCAATCGCTGTGGCTGCCGCTGGATGTCTCGCTCGGACCCATGGGCCTGTGCCACGAATGCACGCAATTCGCGGAGGAGGAACGGATCGTTTATGCCACCGCTGAGTTGCTCACCATCGAGTTCGAAAACGGAATACTGGCCATGGAATTTGCCGCGCCGGTGGCCGGCGAAATGATTCTGCAACTGGAGCGCAAACCGGTGGGTCCGTACCTGGCATTGGGCAAACCGACGGAGTTCGAGTGGGACGACAAAGCGCTGCGGGCGCGGTTCACGATCCCGGCGAACCCCGCGCCGGGCAATCGTGTGCGCGTGGGAATCGCGATGGAGGAACCGGAGACTTCGGCGTTTTTCAACGAGGCGCATCGGCTGATTATCGGGCAGAAAAACCTGGTATCCACGGCGTACTCTTCGGCTGAGGTGGCGGCGCGATCGCGCATGCGGCTGCCGGCAGGATTTACGGCCGTGCCGATTCCGAAGTCGCCCAACGAAATCGATTACGAAATCGGTACGCCGGCCGAGGCGCTGCACGGCGAGTACGCCGACCTCGCGCTCGAAGCGGATGGCGTTCCGCTGGGGCGCGCGCATCTTCAGATGTTCCGGCCGGTCTCTATCCGGTTAATGGAAGCCATTCAACTCCACTTTGGCACGGAGGCGGAACTCGCGCCTGATCCGCCCATCGCGCCCATCGAACCCAAGGCGGGCAGCGACCTCGAGCTGTCCATTCGCAACAACTGGCCGGGCATCCAGAATTACACGCTGAACGCCTCGGGCGAGGGGCTGGATTTCTTTCCGGCCAAGGCCGATATCGCGGTGGATGCGGTTGCGGAACGCATGGCGCCGCTGCGAGTTTTCGCCAAGGAAGGCGTCGAGGGGCTGCGCGATTGGAATCTGAAAGTGGGCGGCGGGGCGGCGCAGGATTTGCCCATGCGGGTGGTGCTCCTGCCGCGCGGCCGCACGGTAGCATGGTCGGCGGATTTGGATGGCGACGGGTCGCCGGAGTGGGTTCTGGAGACGCAGAAGGTTCGCGCGATTTTCTCCGCGCAGGATGGCGGGCGGTGGATGGAACTCAACTGGAAGGACACCAATCTGAATTTTCTGCCGCCGCAGGGAGTTTTCGCGGCGCAGGGTCCGGTGGAAGTGCATGCCGCGGGCGATAGCCTGGAATTCGTGGGCAAAGGCTGGAAGCGCACTGTGCGCTTGACCGGCACGACACTTTCGATCGAGCAGACCACGCCGTTGCCGGCCGACAATCTGACTTCCGACCGGCGGGGGAATGTCGATTTTCGCATTGAGCATCCCGCGGCGAACCAGGCGACGTATACGTTAAAGTAGGGCGGCCGCGGAAGGCTATAATCATCTCCGTTGTCGTCCGTCATCGTTACAGGACCTTTATGCGCGCGAAGATCGATTTTCGGTGGATTGCTTCTCTGCTCTTGCTGGCTGTGGCGGCGGCGTGCACGTGGGGCACGATCGACGGCCTGAAGACGCGCCGCGTGATCCGAACCGAACTCGCGGAGATCAGCCACGCGCGCTACGACCTTCTCAACGTCGACCATTGGGTAGCCAAGATCGTGCCCATCCTGAATGCCAAGGTGGACGCGCTCGATTTGAAATCGGCCGCCAAAGATCTGCGGCCGACCGTCGAAAGATCGCTCTACCAGCTGCTCGACCAGGTGAAAGAGAAGATGAGCGCGCCCAATCCGCAGGGCAAGGCCGGCGGCGGATTGATGGGGGGCGCCGGCGCCATGATGGCCAACATGATGGTGAATGCGCTCAAGCCGCACGTTCCGGAATATACGGACGTCGTCATGGCCGAACTCGAAAAGCCCGAGAACGAAGCCGCGCTAAGGAAGTACGTAAGGGGCGTGTTAGACGACGCCGCGAAGACAACCTTCGGTAAAGTCGATACCAGGTACTACAACTACATCCTGAAAGAGCATGGGTGCGCCGACGGGGCCGCGTGTCAGCAATCGCTGGGCGCGCAGGTTCGCGAGGCGGATGTGCGGATCGCCTATTACTACCTGACGGCGCTAGTGGTGAGCCTGGTGGCGTTCCTGCTGCTGATGATCGGGCGGCCGATGCTGGGGCGCGCCGCGATCGTGGTGCTGCTGCTGTTTTGCCTGGTGCTGCTGGCGGGCGGAATCTTCACGCCCATGCTCGAGGTAGAGGCCAAGATTTCGCGCTTGAGCTTCACGTTCCTGGGGCAGCCTGTATCGTTCGGCGAGCAGTTGCTGTATTTCCAGAGCAAGAGCGTGCTCGAAGTGTTTCACACGCTGGTCACGATGGGCCGTCCGGATATGTGGATCGTGGGTGTGCTGGTACTGATGTTCAGCGTGGTGTTCCCGACGATCAAAATCTCGACGCTGTCGTTCTGTTTATTCCGGCCCGCGTTGCTGCACAGAAATCGGCTGGTGAAGTTTTTTGCACTGGAATCGTCGAAGTGGTCCATGGCGGACGTGATGGCGCTGGCGATCTTCATGTCGTACGTGGCGTTCAACGGGCTGATTTCGAACACCATGGGCTTGCTCAAGCAGACGGGGGCGGACCTGGTGATTCCCACCGAAAGCTCGAAGATCCTGCCGGGGTATTTCCTGTTCATCGGCTTCTGCATGGCGAGTTTGTTCCTGTCGAAGAAGCTGGAGAAAGGCATTCGGACCGCTAGCGCGGGCGCGGGCGCGTAGCCATAAGCTGAGGGCCTTGCAAAATTCAGGCAAGTTGCCAAAGGCACCGCTGAAATGGCGGCGCTTAATGAGCCGCGACCGCCAGGGAGCGGTGCCGTTATTATCCGTGTGCATCCGTGGCCGAAAAATCATGGTTCAAGGAGTTCGCGATGCTTCGGATTCAGTCGAATTTTGGGGCTCAGAAATTTGCCACGGATGAACACGGATGCACACAGATAACACCCATTTACGGTCGCCGGCAATCGCGTTTTTTTCCGGGGCCTCAGGCAAGCGGACTCGGGTTTTTTCACACTCCCCCAGGGAGCGGTGCCTTTCGTGCGGGACGATCAGCGGCAAGTGCCTCATCATCAGCCAGCCGAGTTTGCCAGCCTGGTACCGTATTCGGTACCAACAGTACCCAGGCGGATGCCGGTGAAGCCCTGTTACCTGCGCGTTCAGAAGATGAATGACTTTGCCGGCATCGACAAATATCCCTTTACGATCCGGCCGCTCCCGACGGAAGATGGCGGCGGGTACCTGATCGAATATCCGGACCTCCCCGGCTGTCATTCCGATGGCGAAACGCCTGAAGAGGCCGTCGTAAACGGCCGCGACGCGGTGCGCTCGTACCTGCTGAGCTGCCAGAAGCACGGCGATCGCATTCCCCGGCCTGGTTCGTTCTCTCATTCCAGCGGTCAGTTCCGGGTGCGCATGCCAAGGAGCCTTCATGCGCAACTGGTCGCGCAGGCCGAGCGCGAGGGCGTGAGCCTGAACATGCTAATGGTAGCGGCTGCTGCTCAGGCATTGGGCCAGCGCCAGAAGAAAGCGACAAAGACAGCTCGCGGCCGCCGGGCCGCTGGATGAGGTCGACGAAATGAGCATCAAGCGTCCTGAAAGCGGATGGAAAATCTCCCGCGCTCCGGTCCATCCGGGCGAGATGTTGCGGGAAGAGTTCATGAAGCCGTTGGGGATCTCCATCAACGGCCTCGCCTTGGAACTGCACGTGCCCGTCACCAGAATTAGCGAGATCGTCAACCATCGGCGTGGTATTACCGCCGACACCGCACTTCGCTTGGCCCGGCACTTCGGGACAAGCGCCGACTTCTGGATGAATATCCAGAAAGACTACGAGCTGATTCTGACGCGGCAGAAGTCCTGGAAGCTGATTGAGCGGCAAGTCCGGCGACGCACGATCGCTGCGTAACGCGAGCGTTCAGAACACCACGCCCGTCGTCAACGTGAGCGACCGCGGCGTGATGAAATGTGTGCCGCTGAACGTCGACAGGAAATTGTACAGCGCCACCTCATTCGTCAAATTCAAAATCGACAATTTCGCCGTCCATTTCACTTTCTCGGTGTGCAGCAGGTTATCGTCGCCGATTCCGAGATCGAGAATGCTGTGCGCAGCGATGCGCGGCGGGTTGTGATCGTCGTTTTCCGTGCCCGCCGGCGGAATCACCAGGCGCGTGGCGCCGTACGTGCCAGTGCACGAACTAATGTGACTAAGGAGGCTCGCATAAGTGCTCCCGCAATAAAAACCGATGGCCGCCTGCTCATCGGCAGTCAACGCCAGGGCCGCCGCCAGGTCGGGAACGCTGCCGGCCACCAGTCCGCTGTCGAAACGCCAGGTGAAGTCGATCCACGGACCGCTTTTGGGGAACTGATAGCGCAGATTCATGGTCTGCTCGTAAGCTTCGTCGTGATCGATGCGGAACACGCTCACGTCCACCGGCGAGTTGAAGATCAGCCCTCCGTCTTCCGGTCCGAAGAAGCGGGCGCGCGTGTGGCCCAGGTTCACGAAGGCTTGAAAACCGTGGATGCTGGTGGTGGAAAGGCGCCCGGCCACGCCGTCCAGCTTGGATTTCCGCCAGGAAATCGGGAAGGTGATCGGCGTGTCGAACAGCACGTCGAAATCGTAAGCGGTATCCGTGAACTTCCAGAAATATTCTCCGTCCACAAGGAGATATTTGCCCAGGCGCTGCTGCAGCCCCGTGTTGTATTGATTGCGCTGTCCTGGACGAAGAGGCGACGAAGCGTAAGCGCCGAATACGTTGGTCGCGAGGCCGCCCACGCCGGAGGCGCTCGAAAGCAGCAGGTTCTCGTTGTATGGGGTCTCCATCGTGTGTGAGTACCCCAGCCGGAGAACCGTGCCCGTAGGTTTGAGTAAGTAAGAAACACCGCCGCGCGGTTCGATGCCGGTTTTTTCGCTTAGCCCGTTGTACTGGTCGAGACGGATCCCGTAATTGAAACTGAAGTTGCCGGCGGTGAAAGAATCCTGGGCGTAGAAGGCGTACTGGTTGATTTTGCCGGCATCGCGGAAATGGAACAGAGATCCGCCGCGCGTCAGGTCATAAGGAATGAGCCCGGGCGCCAGATTTGGATTGACCGTCAGCCCCAAACCCGCGCAGGCATCGGGATTCGTCACTGTCGACGGCCCGGCGGCATCGCCGTTGGCGTCGACACAGACGGGATTGAATGTGGGATCGGTGATCCCCAGGAAGAAGTCTTCGAACAGGCGCGTCTGTTTGATCTCGGTGCCGAATTTCAAGTTGTGCGTGCCGACCACCGACGAAATGTCGGCACGCACGCCATAATTCAGCAGGTGCCGATCCTGGGAGAGCGTGGCCGGCGTATCGTCGAACAAATCGCGGCTGGGGTAGTAGTTGACGAAGTCGCGCCGCACCCAGGGGTTCACGGTGAGAAGCGTGGACGTGCCAAAGGTGTGCTGATATCCCGGCGCAACGTTGAAACTCACCACCCTCTGCCGCTGGTCCTGATTCGGTTCGTCGTAGGAATTGGGGATTTGGAACCAGTTGCGGGCGCCGAAAAGATTGAGGTGAAGCGCGTCGTGGCCGGTGGGCTGAAAGTCGATGCGGTCGAAGAATGTCTCGTCGTTGCCCACGTCGTGCATCGGGTCGAATTCGGGGCTATCGAGAAATCGCCCCGTGCGGTCGGAATTGAGTACCAGAAAATTGCCCAGTTTCGCGCTGCCGAAGCCGAACGACGCTTTTTCGCCGACGCTGCCGAAGGAGCCGTAACTGGTATCGAACTCGCCGAACGGCTGCTTCCCCAGCCCCGACCGCGTCACGCCTTCCACTACCAGGCTGGTCTTGTCGCCGTACTGCGCGGCCGCCGACCCGGTGATCATCTCCATGTTCTGAAACGCGTTCTCGGGCATCTGCGTGGAGAACGCCCGGCTCTGCTGGTCGCTGATTGGCTGTCCATCCACCACATAGCTGGTTTGTGCGTGGTCTCCCTGCGGGTGGAAGAAGCCATTGGAATCGGCGACCACGCCCGGCGTGCTGAGCGAAATCAGATCCGAGAGGCCGGTGCCCGAAGTCGGAAGATTGTTCATGAGGCTCTGGTCCACGTCGCTGTGCGACGCGGGATTGAGATCGAGCTGCGTGTTGGAAGTTGCCGTCACGTCAACCGTAGTGGTCTGCAGCCCTTCGACCTGCAGCGTGACATCCTGGGTCATGGGCACGGTGGAGCGGACCGTCACATCCTGATCGAATTTGGAAAATCCCGGCGCGGCGATCGACAGGTGGTACGAATTCAGCGGTACGTTGTTGAAGCGATAAGCTCCGCTTTCATCCGTCCGGCCGGATTGATGATAATTGGTGAGCGAATTCTGCAGGCTGACCACGGCGCCGACAATCACTGCGCCCGAGGGGTCGGTTACCTTTCCGCCAACGGTTCCCGCCCCAATAGACTGGCCCCAGGCCGCCAAGGCACACCACACCACCACTGCGATTATCCGCATATATACCAGTTTGCGTAAGATGAAAGGTGAAAGCCTAGGAATACGTCGCAGGCGGGATGGAAAGACCGATGAACGGGTTAGTTTTTGCCACGGGCGGGTTGGCGCCGGGTGTGGAGATCGGCTGGCCGCCATCCCGCTGGTATCCGTTTTTGGCCCGCCCACAATAGAATTGAGTTCACTGATGAATTTTCCGTACGGATCGGCGGACGTTTGCGCTACTACCTGGAGGGTGGACGCCGCGCCCATACGCACGTTGATAGTGGATGACGAGCCCGTCGCGCGCCAGGTGCTCCGGGACGAACTGAGCGCCTTCGCCGATGTCGAGGTCGCCGGCGAAGCCGCTAACGGCAACGAGGCTCTGAAAGAGATTTCCCGGCTCAAGCCCGATCTGGTTCTCCTCGACCTGCAAATGCCCGGAATGGGCGGCTTCGATGTGATCCGTCATTTGCCCGAGGGCGCTCTGCCGATAGTGGTCATCGTAACGGCTTACGACCAGCACGCCATTCGCGCGTTCGAAGCCGGCGCGCTCGACTATCTTCTCAAGCCGGTGAGCCGGGAGCGGCTGGAAAAGGCGCTCGACCGGGCCCGTGCGCTGCGCGGCAAAACCCGGGAGGTGGCGGAATCGCTGGCGCACCTGAGTGAAGGCATGGACGCCGCGGGCGGGGCTCGCGGGCGCAAGGTGGTGGGCCGGAACGGCTCGGAATATTATTTGTTGGACCTCGAGGATGTGCTGGCATTCCAGGCCGAGCGCGAAATCGTGTGGATTCTGACGGCGCGCCAGCGGTATATGGCCACACAGCCCTTGCGGAACATCGACTCGCGGCTTCGCGGCTCGGTGTTTCAGCGCGTTCATCGCAATGCGCTGGTGAACGTGAATCACGTGCGCAAAATGAGCCCGATGAGCAGCCAGCGATGGCTGCTGACTCTGACCAACGGGCAGGAATTCATCGTCAGCAAGCGGCAGGCAAGCGCGGTGAGACGGATGTTGCAGTGGTGAGGACATTGAATTCACCACAGAGGCACAGAGACACGGAGAAAGGCAAAATCAAAGTCAAGACTAGAGGTCACGGAGGCAGCGGAGGTCACGGAGTGGTGGGGCTTCTCGCGCCGGCGAGTTGGGTGTGCGGATAAAGATGAGACTCGACCAGATTTTTATTTCTCCGTGGTCTCTGCCACCTCCGTGCCCTCGGGTTTTGATTTGTGCTCTTCCTCAGCGCCTCAGCGTCTCCGAATTCTTTGGCATTTTCTCCGTGTCTCTGTGCCTCTGTGGTGAACCAATCCCCCATGCTGCCCTTTAATCAGCCCGTTCTGATCAACATTCTCGGACACGCCGGGGGCGCGCTGATTTTCGCCATCTTCCTCTTCCTTCTTTACAGCGGACGCGGATGGTCGGGCTTGAAGGGCCGGTACCTTTCCGGATTGGCCGCCGGGCTGTCGCTGGTGTGGAATCTGGGATCGCTCGTGGTGCTGGTGCGGCCCAATCTTCCGGCGTTCTGGCTGAATCTCGTCATCGCCATCAGCTTCTCGGTGCTGAGCCTGCTGCCCGCGGTGCTGCTGCACGTTTCCGTCGGCGCGGCGCGGCCGCAACTGGTGACGCTCGGATACGCGCTCAGCGTGGTTGCCGTGGGAATGCACTTCTGGGAGATCCGCGGCAACGGTCCGACGCTCCACCAGGCGGCGCTGCTCCTGATCACCATCGGATTCCTGCTGCTCACCACGTTCGCCGTGGCCGATGCGGCGTTCCGGGGCAAAGCGGAGCGCAGATTGAATGGGGCCCGCATCGCAGCCTCGATGTGCCTGGCGCTGTTCGCCATGTCGTTCCTGCATTTCGGCGCCGGGCACGCCAGCCAGGCGTGGTCGAGCGAGCTGATCGTCCACCATGCCGGCATTCCGCTGGCGCTTTTCGTTCTCCTGCAGGACTACCGTTTCGTTCTTTTAGACGCGTTCGTGCGCTTCCTGGCCAACGCCTTGCTCGCCGCGCTGCTGGCCGCATTGGTGATCGAAGCGGCGTTCCGGTTGGTGCTGGTCCAGCGCGCCGTGCTCCAGCCTCTGCCCGAGGCGATGCTGCTGTTCAGCGTCTGCCTGTTTCTGGTGTTCTTCGCGTGGATGCGCAATCGCGTTCAGGCTCTGCTGACGCACGCCGTCTTCCGGCAAGGGAATGCCGCGGCCCTGCAAGCCACATTGCGCGACTGCCCCGCGTTCGATACCGAGGAGCAGTACCTGAAGTGGGCCGCTGCCACCATGGCGGCCGCGGTCCGGACGGACGATTTCGCCCTCGTCAGCCAGGCGGAAGTGGATCCCGAAGCCAAGTTGCACGCACCGGCGGTGGGCGCGGTGGGTGGCCCGGAGTGGGCCGAAGCCGAGGTGCCCATCCGGCTGGCGCAGGGCAACTCGCGCCTGGTGCTGCTGGGACGCCGCCGCGGCGGCCAGCGCTATCTCGGGGAAGACCTCGATGCCTTGGCGAAGGCCGCGGCGGAGGTCGCGGGCAAGGTCGAGTCGCTGCGGCAGGAAGAGATGACGCGCCTGGTGAGCCAGGCCGAACTGCGCGCCCTGCAATCGCAAATCAATCCCCACTTCCTGTTCAACGCTTTGAACACGCTCTACGGCACGATTCCGCGCGAATCTTCCACCGCGCGCCGGATGGTGCTGAACCTGGCGGAGATTTTTCGCTATTTCCTGCAATCCGACAAAACGTTTGTCACGCTCGCCGAGGAAATGCAGATCGTACGCGCCTACCTCGAAGTCGAGCAGGGCCGCTTGGGCGACCGCCTCAACGTCGAGATCCAGGTGGACGATGCCGCGCTGCCGGTGGCCATTCCGGTGCTCTCGCTCCAGCCTCTGGTGGAGAACGCCATCAAACATGGCGTCGCGCAGCGGACCGAGCCGGGCTTCGTCCGCATTACCGCCCGGCACGATGGCGACGATTTGCGGCTGACCGTCGAGAATAGCGGCGCGCCGCGGGCGCGGAACTCGGCCGGGTCCGGAGTCGGGCTCGACAACGTGCGGCGGCGTCTCGCGATCTGCTATGGCGCGGCTTCCGATTTGCGCGTGGATTTCCAGCCGGAGACAGCCGTGGTGGAACTGCGGATTCCGGCGGTTCGCCCACAAGTCGGCAGTACCTGAGATAAACACCGCGTCCAAAGTTGCGGTCGCGGCTCGTTGTGAGGCGTAACGCCGCTGGCTGAGCCGCGACCGCGAGGGAGCGGTGCTTTTGCTGTACTGTTTGAAGAAAGGCACCACTCCCTTGCGGTCGTGGCTCAGTAATCTTTCACAGCTCTGAGGGAGTGGTCATCTGAACCACTAACGGCGCGTGTTTAGATAGGCGGCTTGCTAAAATACTTGTCGATGACGGAACCGCAAGCCGATGCCAAGCCGGCCGAGACTTTCGAAGCCTCGCTCGAGGAGCTGGAGAAAACGGTCAAGCAACTGGAAGCCGGCGATCTGTCGCTCGAACGCTCCATCGAGCTGTTCGAACGCGGCGTGACTCTGAGCGACGCCTGCCGCAAGCAACTCGAAGACGCCGAGACGCGCGTCGAAATGCTGATCCGCAAAGAGGGCAAGATCGCGGCCGAGCCGTTCCGCCCCGAAAAACCCGAGAAAGCATGAATCTGCGCGAATACCTCGCCCGGCAGCAACAAACGGTGGAGGCGGAACTAGACCGCCTGGTCCCGCCCGAAAACACGCCTCCCGAAACCATTCACCGCGCCATGCGGTATAGCCTGTTCGCCGGCGGAAAACGCATCCGCCCCATCTTGTGTATGGAAGCTGCCTACGCCACCGGGGGCGACATCGACGGGGTGACGGCCTGCGCCTGCTCTCTCGAGCTGATCCACACGTATTCGCTCATTCACGACGATCTGCCCGCGCTCGATAACGACGATTACCGCCGCGGCAAGCTCACCAACCACAAAGTTTTCGGGGATGCCATGGCCATCCTGGCGGGTGATTCTCTGCTCACGCTGGCGTTCCAGGTCTTGTCGCAATTGCACGCCGCGGACGATCGCAAGGCCCGGCTCATCGCCGAACTGGCGACGGCTTCCGGCACCGTCGGCGGCATGATCGGCGGGCAGGTGGCCGATCTCGAAGGGGAAGGAAAGGCGCCCACCGCGGAACTGCTGGAGTCGATCCATCGCGCCAAGACGGGAGCGCTCCTGCGCGCCAGCCTGCGCATGGGTGCGATCTACGCGGGCGCGAGCGGCGAACAATACACCGCGCTTTCCTGTTATGGCGAGCACATCGGGCTCGCGTTCCAGATTGTGGACGATATCCTCGACGTGGAGGAGTCGTCGGCGGCGCTCGGAAAAACGGCGGGCAAGGACGCGGCGCAGCACAAGATCACCTTTCCGGCGGTCTACGGGCTGGAGACGTCGCACCGCATGGCGGAAGAGGAATGCGCCCGGGCGCACCGGGTGCTCGCACCGCTTGGCGATCGCGCCGCGCGCCTGCACGAACTCGCGGATCACATCGTGCGCCGCAAGTCATGAATGAGCCGCGCGCACAAGAGTCTGTGAAAAAATCGGGTATTCGCTGCGTCAAGTGGGGCAGCCAATCCTGGCTGCAGCCGTCTTTCAGGCGGCCGCGCTCGCGTTTACCCCGGATTCCGGCTAAAAGCCGGATGCAGGCAGGATTGCCTGCCCCACAAATCTCAGCGATCAGTTTCGGCGTTTTTTTCATACACCCCGCAAGCAAGCGGTTTGGAGCGAATTTTGCAAGCGCTTGAATTCACGCGGAAAGCGGAACGAGGGCATCCAAAAGTGCTACGCCCATGAAAAGCCGGCTCGATCGTCTGCTGGTAGACCGGGGCCTGGTGGAGTCTCGTGAGAAAGCCCAGGCGCTCATCATGGCGGGCGAAGTCTTGCTCAATGGCCAGAAAGCTTCCAAACCCGGACAATCGGTCGATGCCGATGCCGTTCTCGAAGTGCTCGCGCGGCCGCCTTATGTAAGCCGCGGCGGCCTGAAACTGGCTGCCGCCTTGCGGCATTTCGCCATCGACATCGCGGGTAAAGTCTGCCTGGATATCGGATCGTCGACCGGCGGCTTCACCGATGCCCTGCTGCAGGCCGGCGCCGCGCGCGTGCACGCGGTCGACGTGGGAGTGGGACAACTCGCGTGGTCGTTGCGCACCGATCCGCGCGTGCGCCTGCACGAAGGAATCAACGCGCGCGGGCTGCGCCCGGACGATATCGGAGAGCCGGCCGACCTCCTCACCTGCGATGTGAGCTTCATTTCGGTCACGCTCATTCTGCCGGCGGCGGTGCCCCTGTTACAGCCGCACGGGCAAATGGTTATACTGATCAAACCGCAGTTTGAAGTCGGGAAAGGGCAGGTGGGCAAGGGCGGCATCGTTCGCGATCCGCAACTCCACCAGGCCGCTTGCGATCGCGTAACCGGCGCCGTGCGGGAGTTTGGATTCGAGACCAGCATCATGGATAGCCCCATCCTCGGCGCCGAAGGGAACAAGGAGTTCCTGCTCTATGCCCATCATTAAGACCGTGGGGGTGGTTTCGAAACCGCATGTGGAGGCTGCCGCGGCGCTGGTGCCCAAGCTGCTCGAATGGCTCCACGAGCGCGGCATTTCCGTGCGGATGGATGAGGCGACGGCGTTCTATGGCGGAGGCGCCGGCATTGCGCGCGCCGACGTGCCCGAGGGCTGCGATCTGATGATCGTCCTCGGTGGCGACGGCACATTGCTCTCCGCCGCGCGCGCCATCGGCCGCCGCGAAATCCCGATGTTTCCCGTGAATCTCGGCGGCCTCGGGTTCCTCACCGCCATCACCGTGGACGAGCTGTTTCCCGAACTGGAGCGGGCATTGCGCGGCGAGCACCGCGTAGCCAAACGGAAACTCCTCAACTCCGAAGTGGTGCGCGACGGCAACGTGGTGGCCACCTACGACGCGCTTAATGACGCCGTCCTCACCAAGTCCGATATCGCCCGCATGATCGATCTCGACGTCTACGTCGACGATCAATTCGTCTGCGCCTACAAGGCCGATGGGCTCATCATCTCCACGCCCACCGGCTCGACGGCGTACTCCCTTTCCGCCGGCGGCCCGATTATTTTCCCTTCCGTGCCGGCCATCTGCCTCACGCCCATTTGTCCCCACATGCTCACCAACCGGCCGGTGCTGGTGCCCGAAACCAGCCGCATCCGCGTGATCTCGCGCGGTCCCGACGAGAGCGTGTACCTCACCATCGACGGACAGGTGGGTACCCCGATTCGCGAACGCGACACGCTGGTATGCCACAGTTCGCAGTACGCGCTGCACCTGATTCGGCCGCCGCGGCAAATGTTTTTCGACGTGCTGCGGCAGAAATTGAAATGGGGGGAACGTTGAAGCGTCTATCGCTGACGTTTTGGATCTTCGCCGGAATGGCGGCTGGCGTGGCCGTGGGGGCGCTCGCGCCTTCGTTCGCCCCGCACCTGGCGCCGCTCAGCCAAATTTTTCTGCGGCTCATTCGCGCGATCATCGCACCGCTGCTGTTCGCCACTTTGGTGCACGGCATCGCCGGGTCGGGCGACGTCAAACAGATGGGCCGGATCGGATTGAAGGCCATCGTCTATTTCGAGATCGTCACCACGCTGGCGCTCTTTCTGGGACTGGGCGCCGTGAACCTGGTGCGTCCCGGCGCGGGCGTGCCGATCGCCGCCACGGCCGCCGAGGCCGCGCTGCCGGGCGCGCAGAGCGGATTCAAGGTCGAGAATATCGTGCCGAGCAGCATCGTCGACGCCATGGCGCGCAACGACGCGCTCGAGATCGTGGTCTTCGCTTTCCTGTTCGGCGCCGCTTGCGCCGCCATTGGTAAGAAGGCCGAGCCCGTCGTGACGTTCTGCGGGTCGCTGGCCGAAGTAATGTTCCGCTTCACAAAATACGTGATGTACATGGCGCCGCTGGGCGTGGGCGCGGCCATCGCGATTACCATCGGCAGCAAGGGGCTCAAGGTGCTGTTCGGTTTGGGCCAATTGATCGCCACCATGTACGTGTCTGCGGTGATCTGCATACTGGTGGTGCTGTTGCCGGGGATGCTGATTTTCCGCATTCCGATCGGGAAGTTCTACCGCGCGGTGCGCGAGCCGTTCCTGATCGGCTTCTCCACCGCATCGAGCGAAGCGGCGCTTCCGCTGGCGCTGGAGAATATGGAAGAGTTCGGCGTACCGGGCCACATTGTGGGCTTCGTGATTCCCACCGGCTACAGCTTCAACCTGGTGGGCAGCGCGCTCTATCTGTCGTTGGCCTCGATCTTCGTGGCGCAAGCCGCGGGCAAGCACCTCGGCACGGGCGAGCAATTGGCCATGATGCTAACCCTCATGCTCACCAGCAAGGGCGTGGCCGGCGTTCCGCGCTCCGCGCTAATCGTGCTGGCGGGGGCGGTGGCGACGTTCGACCTTCCCAGGGAAGGCATCGCGGTGCTGCTCGGCGTAGACGCGATCCTCGACATGGCGCGGACCTCGCTGAACGTGTTGGGAAACTGCCTGGCAAGTGCAGTGGTGGCGCGCTGGGAAGGGTACAAACTCTAATTTCAACACAACTACTGAGCCGCGACCGCGAAGCGAGGCAGCGGTGCTTTTCGTGCCGAGCTTCGCGCAAACTAGTCTATAGTCTAGTGTCCAGGAAATAGCTGGACAGATCCAAACCGAGCCCCAGAGATCGGCGTTAATCGGTGTTCATCAGCGGCCATACAGCTCTTGGAGGCTCCTGCCGATCCATTCTATAGGCCGCCGATTCAC
>Ga0181538_10000848_pt1 | contig 36231 bp, 21 predicted proteins | sample PEATcosm2014_Bin_40_FD_119773 | JGI IMG/M metagenome (GOLD analysis project Ga0181538, IMG submission 119773) | Peatland microbial communities from MTU Mesocosm Facility, Houghton, MI, USA - PEATcosm2014_Bin23_30_metaG | ecosystem: Environmental > Terrestrial > Soil > Wetlands > Peat | place... | reverse complement strand
GGTGATGCCGGGGGATAACGTGGCGCTGGAGATCGAGTTGATCACGCCCATCGCCATGGAGAAAGGCCTGCGGTTCGCCATCCGGGAAGGCGGCCACACGGTGGGCGCCGGAAGCGTGACGGAGATCCTGCAGTAGATGCGTAGGGGCACGCCATGGCGTGCCCGTACAGCAAGGCTGGGTTTATGCGCGAGATTATTACATTGCAGTGCGGTGACTGCAAAAACCGCAATTACACGACGACGAAGAACAAAAAGAAACAGCAGGACCGGCTGGAGCTGAAGAAATTCTGCCGTACTTGCCGTCACCATACGGTCCACAAAGAAGTGAAGTGACAAGTGACGAGTGACGAGCGAGACCAAAGCGGCCGGTTTTGCTTGTCACTTGTCACTCATCACTTGTCAGTGCTTTTTGCAGGGGCGTCAGATTAACGGCTAATCTGCCGGTCTCCAAAACCGGTCATGGGGGTTCAAATCCCTCCGCCCCTGCCAGAGTTCTCGGCCGAAGCTGATTTTCTTGGAAGGCAAAGGGAATTATGGGCGAGCCGGTCAGCATTGAGAAGAGCACTTGGGTGCAGATTCGAGACTATTTCTCCGACGTGCGTACGGAGATGAAACGCGTAACCTGGCCGAGCCGGCAGGAAATCTACGGCACCACCGTCATGGTGCTGATCACGACGTTTCTTTTCGGGTTTTATTTCTGGGTTTGCGACCAGGCCTTCATGGCTTCTATTTCCAGGATATTGCGGCACTTCCTGCATGGCGGGTAGGGGTTTCACAGCTACGGCATTCAACATCGGAGGCCCGCGCTCGGGCTGGCGGGAAGGGGCGGAGAGCGGGCCGCATTTGATTTCTTAGAGCGAATCGGACAGGCATGGACAAGAACTGGTACATCATTCACACCTATTCGGGTTTTGAGAAGAAAGTGGCGGAAACCCTGAAAAGCCGCATTGAGGCCGCCGGGCTGGTCGGGCAGTTCGGGGAGATCATGGTTCCTACCGAGGATATCCTCGAAACGCGGCAGGGCAAGAAGGTGGTGACGCCCAAGCTCTTCTTTCCTGGCTATGTGCTGGTGGAGATGCAGATGAACGACGACACCTGGCACATGGTGCGCGAAACGCCCCGAGTCACCGGATTCGTCGGCTCCGGACAGAGGCCCAGCCCCCTGTCGCCCGAGGAAGTGGACCGGATCGTTCACAAGGTTGAGGTGGCTGCGGAGCACCCGAAACCCAGGCTTAAGTACGACAAGGGCGAGAGCGTGAAGATCACCGACGGCCCCTTCAAGGACTTCAATGGCGTCGTCGACGAGATCCATGATGAGCGCTCTACGCTCCGAGTCATGGTGACGATCTTCGGCCGTTCGACGCCGGTGGAGCTGGATTTTTATCAAGTGGAAAAGATCTAGTTTCCACGTTTTAAGGAGAAGGATATGGCGAAGAAAGTTCAGGCGATGGTGAAGCTGCAACTTCCCGCGGGGAAAGCTACTCCTGCTCCTCCGGCAGGCCCGGCGTTGGGACAGCACGGCGTGAACATCATGGAGTTCTGTAAGGCGTTTAACGCGAAGACGTCCGGGCGCGATCAGGAAGGACTCATCATCCCCGTGGTAATTACTGTCTACAGCGACCGAAGCTTCACCTTCGTAACCAAGACGCCGCCAGCCTCAATTCTGCTAAAACGGGCTGCCGGGATCGCTAAGGGCTCGGGTGAGCCCAACCGCAACAAAGTAGGCAAGGTAACGGAGAAGCAGGTGGAAGAGATCGCGAAGCTGAAGATGCCGGATCTTAATGCCCGCGAGATTGCGGCCGCCGTTGAGACGGTGAAGGGAACCGCGCGCAGCATGGGAATCGATGTTGTTGCGTAAAGAACGAAATTTGAAAATCGAAATTCGAAGCTGGGAACTGGAATATCGAAACTGGAAAATGGAAACTGCAAGTTGACAGGGTCGCGAATTTCGACAGGAGTTACCGATGGCAAAGGCAGGAAAGAAGTTCACGGCAGCCGTTAAACTGGTTACAAAACCGGCTTACACCGTGGCGGAGGCGATGCCGATTGTGAAGCAGGCGGCTTTCGCCAAGTTTGACGAAACCGTGGAAGTGGCAATGTGCCTGGGGGTAGATCCGAAGCACGCAGACCAGATGGTCCGGGGCACGGTCGTTCTCCCGCACGGTCTTGGGAAGAGCAAGAAGGTGATCGTAGTCGCCTCGGGGGATAAGGTCCGTGAGGCGCGCGAGGCGGGAGCCGATGAAGTGGGCGGCGACGATATCGTGCAAAGGATTCAGGGTGGATGGGTTGATTTCGACGCCGTCATTGCCACACCTGACATGATGAAGTCGGTGGGCCGCCTGGGCAAGATTCTGGGCCCGCGCGGGTTGATGCCTAATCCCAAGACCGGAACCGTCACGATGGATGTGGAGAAGGCGGTCAGAGAAGTGAAGGCTGGGAAGGTGGAATTCCGGGTAGACAAGACGGGGATCATTCACTGCCCGGTTGGCAAGGTCTCTTTTGATGCTCAGAAACTGGCCGAGAACGCCAGCACTCTGATCTCGAGCGTCATTAAGGCAAAGCCCGCTACGGCCAAAGGGAAATACGTGCGGAGCATTGCCATCTCGTCCACCATGGGCCCTGGCCTGAACATCGATCTGGCGTCGGTGGAAGCCGCTTAGGGGCGTAGCGCTGACCGTGAGGTCAGCGCTTCGGAGGCCGACCTCAAAGTCGGCGCTACGAGCTGTTTTCGAGGAAATCGGATGAAAAAAGACGAGAAGAAACAGAAAGCTGACGAATTGCATCAGGAACTGGAAAAGTCGCACACGGTTATTCTCTCGGGTTTTGAGGGGATTACCGTGGCCCAGGATTTCGCGCTTCGGCGCAAGATTGGGCAGGTTGGCGCAAAGTACAAGGTGGTCAAGAACAGCCTCATCGAGAGGGCATCTCAAGGCACCCCGCTGGAGCCTGCGGCCAAGGACTTGAAGGGCACCACATCTGTGGCCTACACCGAGCTGGACGCGGTGGCCTTGGCCAAAGCATTGACTGCCTATGCCAAAGAAAACCCTGTGCTTAAGTTTAAGTCGGGGGTCGTACAGGGCCGCGTGGTCTCCATGGCCGACCTCGGCACCGTGGCTAACTTGCCCGCCAAGGAGGAGCTGTTCTCGAAGGCGCTCTTCCTGATGAAGGCCCCGGCACGCAACGTGGCGGTGGCACTCGCCGAAGTGGGACGCAAGTTGGCGGTAGTGATTCAGCAGGCCGTCAAGGAGAACAAATTCAGCGAGGCCTAGCGTAGACCCGCGTTTTGGGTCCGTAGTTCTTAGTTAAACCGCCGGCGCTACAGGCAGCGGCAGAGCGGGATTCTAGAGGAGGATACAAGCAAATGTCGGAACGGATCGATAAAATCGTGGAAGAGATCAAAGGGCTCTCATTGCTGGAAGCTTCCGAACTCGTCAAGAAGCTGGAAGAGGTGCTGGGAGTTTCTGCCGCAGCGGCGGCGCCTGTCATGATGGCAGCCGCAGGCGCGGCGCCGGCCGGAGGCGCAGCACCTGTCGAGGAACAGACCGAATTCTCAGTCATCCTCACCACGGTGGGCGCGAACAAGATCAACGTCATTAAGGCTGTCCGTGAAGTCACCAGCCTGGGTCTCAAAGAAGCGAAGGATCTTGTGGACGGCGCGCCCAAGCCAATCAAAGAGGGCATCACGAAAGACGAGGCCGAAGCCCTCAAGAAAAAGTTCACCGAAGCCGGCGCTACCGTCGAAGTGAAATAGCCGCTTCTCATCAGGGGCCGGCAGGTCTTCTTCCGTCTCTCGAGCGGCGGTTCGGGAGACGACGTCCTCGCGTTCAGGAAACAGGAACCGCCCAGTGGAGCGTTGGGTCGTGCGCAAAACAGTGCGGCATCCCCAAGCCCTCTTCATGCATCACTCTAATAAGGGTGTTGTGTCAACATTGTCCGGCAGGGTGTTGAAATCTCAGGCAAGGAGCAACGCGAATGCTTAACGGCGGCAATGGCGCTGTCCGCCAGCGCATCAATTTCTCCAAAATACCGACAGTCATAAAGATCCCGAATCTCATTGAGGTTCAGCGGCGGTCTTACGAGCGATTTCTGCAGATGAATCTGCTTCCCTCGGAACGGGAAGACGCGGGACTGCAAGCCGTCTTCAATTCCGTCTTTCCGATTACGGATTTTCGCGGCATCGCGCAGTTGGATTTCGTCGACTATTCGATCGGCAACTGGGAATGCAAGTGCGGCAGCCTCAAGGGACTCCACCACTTACGCAGCACCTGCCGGAATTGCGGCCATACCGTCATTACCGATCCCTTCAAAGTGGGAGACGTGCTCTGCACGCGTTGCGGAACATTCAATAAGAACGTGGTGACCTTCTGCAACAAGTGCGGCGACCCCGTCGCCCTGCAGCTCAAATATGACGTTACCGAGTGCCAAGAGCGCGGCATGACTTTCGCTGCGCCCCTCAAGGTCACTATCCGTCTTACCCTCTACGACAAGGATAGCGACACCGGCCACAAGAGCATTCGGGACATTAAGGAACAAGAGGTCTATTTCGGCGAAATCCCCTTGATGACCGAAAACGGCACCTTCATCATCAACGGCACGGAACGCGTCATTGTGAGCCAGCTTCATCGTTCGCCCGGAGTGTTTTTTGAGGCCACGCCTCAGCGCACGTATTTCCTCGGCAAGGTAATTCCGTACCGCGGCTCTTGGGTCGAGTTCGAGTATGACACCAAGAACATCTTGTACGTCCGCATCGACCGGAAGCGGAAGTTCCTGGCCACGATTTTCCTGCGCGCCCTGGGCTTGAAGAACGATTCCGAAATCATCAGGGCCTTCTACTCGTCGGAAAAGCTTTTGCTGAAGGACCGGAAACTCTTCCTGGAAGTCTCTCCCGGCCTGATGGGAATAAAACTCTCCAAGAACGTCGAGCATCCGCGAACCCACGAGACGGTGGTCAATGCCGGTAGAAAGGTGACGGAGTCGGTTTACAAGGAAATTCAGAAGGCTCGCATCACACAGGTCGAAGTCGTGGGCCAGGATTTGGAAGGCGCCTACGCTGCCGCTGACGTTGTGAATCCGGCGACCGGGGAAGTGATGCTCGAGGCGAACAACGAGCTTACCTCCGGTGCCCTGAACTCCATCCAGGAGGCCGGCCTCACGGAAATCCAGGTGTTCTTCCCGGAGCGCGATGAAGCCGGAGTGGTGATCAGCCAGACGTTGCGGCGAGATGCCTTGAAAACTCCCCAGGAAGCGCTCATCGAGATGTATCGCAAGATGCGCCCGGGAGATCCCCCCACCTTGGATACCGCCACGGCGCTTTTCAACGGCATGTTCTTCGACCCGCGCAAATACGATTTCTCACGCGTGGGCCGTTTGAAGTTCAACATTAAACTGGGCTACTTCACCAAACTCAAGAACCGCATTAACGACAAGGCGACCGAACTGGAGCTCGAAGACGCCCGTAGCTTCCCCTCCACCAATTTTTACGCGGTCGTCGACCAGGAGAAGATGTTCGTCGGGAAGCGCGAAGAGCGCATCTGTTCGGAGGTCGTCCGGGCCTGCGAAGGCACGATGGCGACGGAGCACTCCGAGCATACTCCCATTCAACTTCCGCTCGACAAGCGTACCCTCGAGCCGGAGGATTTCTACGCAGTCATCCGCTATCTGCTCAAACTGCACAAGAATGTGGGTGGCAGTTACACGGTGGATGACATCGATCACCTGGGGAACCGCCGTGTCCGTGCCGTGGGTGAATTGCTCGAGAACCAGTTCCGCTTGGGCCTGGTTCGAATGGAACGGGCGATCAAAGAGAAGATGTCGGTTTATCAGGAAATGTCCACCGCCATGCCCCACGACTTGATCAACGCCAAGCCGGTCATGGCGGCCATCCGGGAGTTCTTCGGTTCGTCCCAGCTCTCCCAGTTCATGGACCAGACGAACCCGCTTTCGGAAATCACTCACAAGCGGCGCCTTTCGGCTCTGGGACCGGGCGGTCTCTCGCGCGAACGGGCGGGATTCGAGGTTCGCGACGTCCATCCCACGCACTATGGCCGCATCTGCCCCATCGAGACGCCGGAGGGCCCCAACATCGGCCTCATTTCCTCACTCTCCTGCTACGCGCGGATCAACGAGCACGGCTTCATTGAGAGCCCCTACCGCAAAGTCCGCGGCGGCCGGATCGTTGATTATGTGACCATCACGCACTCGGGCGATAGTTCGTGGCGCGTGGGCGAGCACGTCGAGGTGGGAGAGGTCGAGAAGGCCAACCAGGAGTTGACGGAGCGAAAGCGCAAGGCCGTGGAGTTCGAACCTTTTTCGTTTTATCTCTCGGCGTGGGAAGAGGACCAGCACATCATCGCGCAGGCCAATGTTCCGGTCGATGAAAAAGGGCGCGTTGTTCAGGAACTGGTCAATGCCCGGCAGGCCGGCAACTTTGTATTGAAGCGCCGCGATGAAGTTGATTACATCGACGTCAGCCCCAAGCAACTGGTGAGCGTTGCCGCCTCGCTCATTCCTTTCCTCGAGAACGACGACGCGAACCGCGCCCTTATGGGTTCCAACATGCAACGCCAGTCCGTTCCGTTGCTGCGCGCGCAGGCTCCTTTGATCGGCACGGGGATGGAGGAAGTCACCGCCCGCGATTCCGGCGCGGTGGTGATTTGCAAGCGCAATGGCACGGTGGACAGCGTGGACAGCGAGCGCATCATCGTCCGCGTCGAAGGCGACGGGCATAGCGGCCAGTTCTCCCGCGAAGTCGGTGCGGACATTTACCAGTTGACCAAGTTCCGCCGCTCCAACCAAAACACCTGCATTAACCAGAAGCCTGCGGTTTCTAAGGACCAGCACGTGCTGGCGGGGCAGGTGCTTGCCGACGGCCCCTGCACGGACCATGGCGAGTTGGCCCTGGGCCGCAACGTCCTGGTTGCCTTCATGCCCTGGCGCGGCTACAACTTTGAAGACGCCATCCTGGTCAGCGAGAAGCTTGTGAAAGAGGACTCCTACACTTCCATCCACATCGAGGAGTTCGAAATCGAGTCTCGCGACACCAAGCTGGGGCCGGAAGAAATCACCCGCGACATTCCCAATGTCTCCGAATCCCTGCTGAAGGACCTTGACGAGAGCGGCATCATCCGCATCGGCGCCTACGTCAAGCCCGGCGATATTCTGGTCGGCAAAGTAACTCCTAAGGGCGAAACGCAGCTCACGCCGGAGGAAAAACTGCTGCGCGCCATCTTCGGCGAAAAGGCCGGGGACGTACGCGACGCTTCGCTGACTTGTCCTCCCGGAATCGAAGGCATTGTGGTGGACGTCAAAATCTTCTCGCGCAAGGGCGCGGAGAAGGACGAGCGGGCTCGAACCATCGAAGGTTCCCAGGTGACTCGTCTTGAGAAGAACCTCAACGACGAAATCCGCATCCTTCAGGACGAGCGCCTGAAGCGCCTTTGCGCCTTGCTCCAGGGGGAGAAGCTGTTGGCAGACCTGCACGACGAAAAGACCAACAAGCGGCTCCTCGTCAAAGGGACAGAGCTTGATCGGGAGGTTCTGGCGCGCCTCTCAACGCACAACTTGAAGCGCATAAGGATCGCCAAGAAAGACCCGACCCTCATGGAGAGGATCGACGAAGTCGAGGAGATGACCTCACGGCAGATCGACATCCTGAGGAAGATCACGGACGAAAGAATCCAGAAACTCAAGAAGGGGGATGAGCTTCCTCCGGGGGTCATCAAGCTGGTGAAAGTCTTCATCGCCATGAAGCGCAAACTTTCAGTCGGCGATAAGATGGCCGGACGCCACGGAAACAAGGGCGTGATTGCACGCATCCTTCCTGAAGAAGACATGCCCTATATGCCCGACGGCACGCCCGTGGAAGTGGTGTTAAATCCTCTTGGCGTCCCCTCCCGCATGAACGTGGGCCAGATTCTTGAAACTCACCTGGGGTGGGCCGCCAAAGAATTGGGGACCAAGGTGCGCCAGTTGGTCTCGATAGGATCGAACGCTGAGGTGGTTCGCAAAGAGCTCAAAGGCATATTCCGCAACAACACCGCCGCGAAGGTCGTGGACGACCTCGATGACCAACAGGTGCTCGCCTTCGGCCGTTCCTTCGCGGAAGGCATTCCATTCTCGACGCCGGTCTTTGACGGGGCTACGGAAAAGGAAATCAAGATATACCTGGAAAAGGCCGGGCTGCCAACTTCCGGAAAGATCAAGCTCTACGACGGGATGACGGGCGAGCCTTTCGAACAACCGGTCACGGTCGGTTACATCTACATGCTTAAACTCTCGCACCTGGTGGACGACAAGATCCACGCCCGCTCCATCGGCCCCTACTCGCTGATCACGCAGCAGCCTCTGGGTGGGAAGGCGCAGTTCGGCGGACAGCGCTTTGGCGAAATGGAAGTTTGGGCGCTCGAAGCTTACGGTGCGGCTCACATCCTTCAGGAGTTACTTACCGCTAAGTCCGACGATGTGTACGGTCGCGCCAAGATTTACGAAGCCATCGTTAAGGGAGAGGCGGCCATCGAGCCCGGCATCCCGGAATCGTTCAACGTGCTGGTCCGGGAGCTTCAAAGCCTCTGCCTGGATGTGGAGTTGATCAAGAAACCGAAAGAACTCGCGCCGCTCTCCGTTCACGCGGAGTGAGTGTTGTAGAGCTCGAAGGCAGGCCAACCCTGTCATTCTGAGCGAAGCGAAGAATCTCAGTACTTTAAGATCCGCAAAGAATGCGGAGATTCTTCGCTTCGCTCAGAATGACAGGATGGCCGGAGGTCGGTTTGCCAGGGATGCGTAGTCTTTCGATCTTCGAATTTCGAATTTCGATTTTCGACACGCACGGCAAAGGAGGCAACATTGTTCCGAAGCAGCCCTTATGATCGAGTTAGTTTAATCGGAGAGTTCGACGCCATTCGCATAAGTTTGGCTTCGCCCGAGAAGATTCGTTCCTGGTCTCACGGCGAGGTGACCAAGCCTGAGACAATAAACTACCGGACCTTCAAACCGGAACGCGACGGACTCTTCTGCGCCAAAATTTTCGGCCCCGTCACTGACTGGGAGTGCCTGTGCGGGAAGTACAAGCGCATGAAGCACCGCGGGGTGATTTGCGACAAGTGCGGCGTGGAAGTAACGCTTTCCAAGGTACGGCGCGAACGGATGGGCCACATTGAGCTGGCGGCTCCATGTTCCCACGTGTGGTTCTTCAAAGGTCTGCCCAGCCGTATCGGACACCTGCTCGACATCTCTCTCCGGGATTTGGAAGCAATTCTGTATTTCGAGAAGTACGTCGTGGTTGACCCCGGGGAAGCTCCTCTCACCGAAAAGGAGTTGCTGACCGAGGAGCGCTACAGGCAGCTTCAGCAGGAATTTCCGGGCAAATTCCGCGCCGCAATGGGCGCGGAAGCCATCAAGGAGCTTTTGAAGCGAGTGGATATTGAGGCGCTCACGGAAGAATTGCGCGAGCGCATGAAGAGCGACCCCTCTCAGCAGAAACGCGTGAAGTACGCCAAGCGGCTGAAGGTCCTCGAGGCGTTCCGCAAGTCCGGCAACAAGCCGGAGTGGATGATCCTGGATGTGATTCCGGTGATCCCGCCGGAACTGCGCCCCCTGGTGCCCTTGGATGGCGGTCGATTCGCCACTTCCGATCTCAATGACCTCTACCGCCGCGTGATCAACCGTAACAACCGGCTGAAGAAGTTGATGGAACTGCATGCCCCTGACGTGATCGTGCGCAACGAAAAGCGCATGCTCCAGGAGGCGGTGGATGCGCTTTTCGACAATGGCCGGCGTGGTCGCGTGCTGCGCGGCGCCAACAACCGCCCGCTGAAGTCGCTTTCCGACACACTGAAAGGCAAGCAAGGCCGCTTCCGCCAAAACCTGCTGGGCAAGCGAGTCGACTATTCCGGCCGCTCCGTCATTGTGGTCGGTCCGGAACAGAAGCTGCACCAGTGTGGTCTTCCCAAGAAGATGGCGCTCGAGCTGTTCAAGCCTTTCATCTACCACCGGCTCGAGCAATCCGGGCACTGCACCACCATTAAGGCTGCCAAGGAAATGGTCGAGCGGCAGGAACCGGTGGTGTGGGACATCCTCGAGGAAGTGATTAAGGACCACCCCGTCCTTCTCAACCGCGCTCCCACACTTCACCGCCTGGGCATTCAGGCCTTCTCGCCCCTCCTGGTGGAGGGCAAGGCCATCAAGATTCATCCCTTAGTTTGCACGGCGTTCAACGCGGACTTCGACGGCGATCAGATGGCCGTTCACATCCCGCTCTCGCCCGAAGCGCAAATCGAGGCTTCGGTACTCATGTTGTCTTCGTCCAACATCCTCTCTCCAGCCAACGGCCAGCCGCTGGCGGTTCCTACGCAGGATATTGTTCTGGGTATCTATTACCTGACGAAAGAGAAGCGCGGCGCTAAAGGCGAGGACCGTGCTTTTGCCAATTCTGAAGAGGTCGTGCTGGCCCTCGAAGCGGGAGAAGTGGAGAGCCTCACGCCCATCCGGCTGCGTTTCACCGGGCGCGTGATAGATCTCACCACCGCCTATGACGATCAGGACGTGCTTCACGCCGAGCCCATCACGGTGAAAAGCCAGTTCATCAACACCACCGTGGGCCGGGTGATCTTCAACGACCATCTGCCCAGCGGCATGCCCTTCGTCAACGGCCTGCTCCGCAAGAAAGGCCTGGGCGCGCTGGTCAATTACTGCTATCTGCGCTTCGGCCTCGAGACCACCGTGCAGATGCTGGACGAAGTTAAGACCCTCGGCTTCCTCTACGCCACCAAGGCGGGGATTTCAATTGGCATCGATGACCTCGTGGTGCCGCTGAGCAAGGCCAAGCTGGTGAGCGACGCCGAGCAGGAAGTGATCGATGTTGAGAAACAGTACCAGGAAGGCGCCATCACTCACGGTGAACGTTACAACAAGGTGATCGCCATCTGGTCCAACGTCACCGATCACGTTGCCGACGAGATGTTCCAGACCATGGAAGCCCAGGATAAGTCCGGCGAGATGAACCCGATTTACATCATGGCGGACTCCGGGGCGCGCGGTTCGAAGCAGCAGATTCGCCAGCTTTCCGGAATGCGCGGCTTGATGGCCAAGCCTTCCGGCGAAATCATTGAGACGCCGATCACCGCGAACTTCCGCGAAGGTCTCAACGTGTTGCAGTACTTTATCTCGACCCACGGCGCGCGCAAGGGCCTGGCGGACACGGCGCTCAAGACCGCCGACTCCGGCTACCTCACGCGGCGCCTGGTGGACGTGGCGCAAGACGTTATCATTTCCGAGTTCGACTGCGGCACTCTCGACGGCATTTACGTAGAACCCATCGTGGAGGCCGGCGAAGTGGTCGAGCCGCTGCGCGACCGTATCGTGGGCCGTGTAGTGCTCGAGCAGATTAAGGACTACGAAGGTAATGTGATCGTTGATGTCAACCAGGAGATTAACGAAGATCTGGCCGCTTCCATCCAGGCCGCGGGCATCGAGCGGGTGAAAATCCGCTCCGTGCTCACCTGCGAGTCGCGACGCGGCGTCTGCGTCCGCTGTTACGGGCGCAACTTGGCCACCGGCAAGGTGGTGGAGATGGGCGAGGCGGTCGGAGTCATCGCCGCGCAGTCCATCGGCGAACCCGGCACGCAGCTCACCATGCGGACCTTCCACATCGGCGGAACCGCCAGCCGTATCAGCGAGCAGACCACTCTGGAGGCCAAGAACAACGGCTTCCTGAAGTTTGTGAGTCTCCAGACCGTTACCAACCGCGAGGGCAACTTTGTGGCCATGAATCGCAATGGCGCGGTGGTGGTGGTGGACGACAAGGGGCACGAACGCGAGCGCTACTCGGTGGTCTACGGCGCCCGGATCAAGTTTGCGGACGGCGCGCCGGTTAAGCAGGGCAGCATCTTGGTGGAGTGGGATCCTTACACCTTCTCGATTTTGACCGAAGTCGCGGGCACGGTTCAGTTCAAGGATCTCGAGGTGGGAACCACCCTGCAGGAACAAGTCGACGAAGTCACGGGTCTGTCGCAGTGGGTGGTGACGGAAGCGCCGGACGAGCAATATCAACCGCGCCTTGTTATCAAAGATGAGAAGACCGGCAGCAAGGGATTGAAGAAATACCTCATGCCGTCGCGCGCTCACTTGATGGTCGAGGACGGCGCTGAAGTCAGCGCCGGCGATGTACTGGCCAAGATCCCGCGTGAAACCACCAAGACCAAAGACATCACCGGCGGTTTGCCCCGCGTCGTGGAGTTGTTCGAAGCCCGCAAACCCCATGAGCCCGCCGTCATTACGGAGGTCGATGGAGTGGTGAAGTACGGCGATGTCGTCAAAGGCCAGCGCAAGATCGTGGTTTCGCCCGATCGCGGAGAGCCCAAAGAGTACCTGCTGCCGCGCGGCGTGCACGTCTCCGTTCAGGAGGGCGAGCGGGTGAAGGCCGGCGAGCCCCTCATGGACGGCCCACGTAATCCGCACGATATCCTGGCAGTGCTCGGTGAAAAAGAACTGCAGAAGTATCTTGTCGACGAGATCCAGGAAGTCTATCGTTTGCAGGGCGTCAACATTAACGACAAGCACATCGAAGTCATCGTCCGGCAGATGATGCGCTGGGTGAAAGTCGAGGAGGTCGGGGATACGGAATTCCTGCTCGACGAACAGGTGGATAAGTTCAGATTCAGGGAAGAAAATGACCGGTCCAAGACGGGGGGCGGCAAGCCCGCAACCGGCAGGCCCTTACTGCTCGGCATCACCAAGGCTTCACTGGCTACCGAGTCGTTCATCTCAGCGGCTTCCTTCCAGGAAACCACCCGCGTGCTCACCGAAGCATCCATTCGCGGCGCCGTGGACCACCTGCGGGGTCTAAAAGAGAATGTCATCATGGGCCGCTTGATCCCGGCGGGCACCGGCCTCGAGTTCTACCGCAATTTCCGGCTGCTGAGCGAGGCCGCGCCACCTCGGTCGGAAGAGGAAGTGCCGGCGGAAGCTACGATCCCCGCCGCCGCGGCGACTCCTGCGGCGGGCGTTCCGCTCGACCTTCTTGACGAGGATGCAGCACGAACTGTGTAATAGACGATTTGATAATCGATGGACGATTGTCGATTGATCTTGGATCTGAAATTTGGGATCTCAAATTCTCCACGGGGTGGCGTGGCCTATCGCCACCCCCGAATCCCTCTACGCTTCCCCCAGATGTGAAGACCGCGCCCTCCCCACGGAAGACGACCCTGACCTCCATCCAGCAGCTAAGAGATGGTAAACATGAGTTTTCTCTCAGGTGCCCGGGAATTCTGCCGATGTAGATGATGGCAGGGAATTGATGGCCGCCTTTTCGAACGGAGTTTCGCCCGTCGACCCACCGGCCAAAAGTGAGTTGGTGGGTCCGAGGAACTCATTCTTAGCAGGACTTCGAATGTCCATCGACGTTATTCTGGCAGAACACAACCCTGCGGGCGTTCGCCCAACCGCTGAGGCGATCGGCGATGACAAAATGAAAAGCCACTTCGCCGCTGGGCTTCAAGCCTTTCGTGCATGCGATCCGGCCAATCGAGGATTTCTGCTTTTCCGAAGCAAGACTCCCGGGGAGGACGGCGTATGGCTGTGAGTTCAATACGAACACTACTCATCGAGGATAATCCGGTGGACGCCGAGCTCATTCAAGCGGTGTTGTCCCAGGCACCGGAAGCGGCCTTCGAACTTGAATGGGTGGACGGGCTTGCCAAGGGTCTGAAGGAACTCAAAGCAGGGGTGGTGGATTTGGTGCTCTTGGATCTTCATCTTCCGGAGAGCCGCGGCGTGGATACCTTTAATACCACTCGTGCCTGCGCCCCCGCCGTCCCCATCGTGGTTTTGACCGGCTTGGACGATCACGAACTGGCCCTCAAGGTTGTTCGTAACGGAGCTCAGGATTATCTGGTGAAGGGGCAAATCGACCGCCACACCCTGCTGCGCTCGATGCAGTATGCTCTGGTCAGGCACCGCTTGCAGATTGAAGAGGAAAGCCCGGCTTGGAGGGATAGCCTTACGAACGTATACAACCGGCAGGGTTTCTTCGTTTTGGGCGAACAACTCCTGCGCCTTGCGGACAAATACCAATACCAGGTGACCCTGTTCTATGCCGACTTGGTGGAGCTCGAAACGATCAACGAGATTTACGGAAAAGAGCCGGGTGACGCTGCGTTGCAAACCGTGGCGGACGCCCTGTGCGAGACGGTGCGGGAATCCGAGTTTGGAGCGCGGGTGGGAGGGCATCAATTCGCCTTTATGTGTTACAGTCTCTTTGCTCCGCCAGAGCGAGACGTGCTAGCGAGGTTCGTGGAAGCCTTACGAGCCAATTCGCGCCGTGGACAGTGCCCCTATCTCCTCAACGTGAATTGGGGAGTCTCGGTCTATGACCCGGCAAGGCCTGTGGCGCTGTCTTCGTTGATGCTGCACGCCGAGGCGCAGGCCTGTCCCGTTTCTCGAACCGGTGGAAACGTGGGAGGGGGCGGGTAAGGGGGTTCCTTTGGAGTGCGGCAGCTTGCTGCCGCATTCCAAAATGCTAATCCTTGACCGCCGCATACGCCAGCCTGATGACCCTGGCGTTAACGTTGATGTCGCCGGTCGGATGAAGCTGGGCCATCACTACGGCAACCAAATCTTCCTTGGGATCGATCACGAAGTCGGTGTAGTAGAACCCGCCCCAGTAAAACCCGGCGACTGAACCGAGTTCCGTCAAATACCTGGGCTCGCTATTGACACCGAAGCCCAAGCCGTAACCCATGCCGTCGACTTTTCCCTGCACGTGGTCGATCGTCATCAACTCCACCGACTTGCGGCTCAGCACTTGTACCCCATCGAGCTTGCCGTTGTTCAGCATCATCTGGCAGAAGCGATAATAATCCTCCGCCGTCGTGCAAAGCCCTCCTCCGCCCGAGAAATAAGTGCGCGGCCCGCGATAGGGATAATCGGACGAATAGGAAAACTCGCCGTCTTTCATCACCTTCCCTTCCGGGATCACCTGAAGCCCCTTATCAGGATAATAGGCATACGCGGCGGCGAGGCGCGAGACCTTATCGGAGGGCAGGAAGAAGTAAGTATCCTTCATGCCCAGCGGTTTGAAAACGCGCTCCTCCAGGAACTTGTCGAACGGCATCCCAGAGACTCGCTCTACAAGGTAACCCAGCACGTCATCCGACAAGCTGTATTCCCACGCGTCGCCGGGCTGAAACAGCAGTGGAAGCGACGCCAGCTTCTTGATTGAATCGCCTGTCGACCCCTCCTGCTGGAAGAGCCCCGTTCCGATCCCCAAGGCGTTGTATGCCTTGCCCAGCCGCGCATTCCAGGGATAAGTGAGCCCGGAAGTATGCGTCAGCAAATCGAAGATGGTGATGGGGCGCTTGGCGTCCACCAGGGCGCCCGGCGGAGAAGTCTTGTCCTGGGGAACGGGCGGGTCCAGCACTTTCATATTCTTGAATTCCGGAATGAAGTCGGAAACCGGCTCATTCAGAAGGAAGCGTCCATCCTCGTAGAGGACCATCACGGCCACGCTGGTAATCGGCTTGCTCATTGAGCAGATGCGGAAAATGTTGTCGGTGCGCATGGGCTTTTTCGCCTCGCGGTCCGCCATGCCAAACGCCTTGAAATACGCGATCTTGCCGTGCCGCGCAACAAGCGCCACCGCGCCCGCGATGCGCCCGTCGTTGACGCTTCGCTCGATGGCGCCGTCAATGCGCTCCAGGCGCGCCGAGGAAAGACCCACATCGTCGGGCGAGGCGACCGCGCCGGATTGTTCGAAACCGGACGATGCGGTCAACGCAGCCGGCGGAGGATTCGATGGCGCTTGCGACGGGGAAATGACAAGCCAACACAATGCTAATAAAGCGACGACGTACAACCCGTACCGGACTTTCCTCATTTTGCCTCCTGTTGCGGCGAGTTTGCCTCGCACCCAATTGTTGGATTGCAAAGCACAGCCGCGAGTCTGCCCCTTCGGAAAACGCGACCGTCAACCTCTAACGGGCATGAATCTCGATATAGTCGAGAGCGGCCTGTTCCGCTCCGTCGGGAATTCCCTCGATACGGATCTCGTCGCCGGGGCGGAGCGCCAGGCCAGCGATGCGGCGCCGAGTGGAAGAGTCGCCGCCCGGTTTCGTCGCCGGCAAGTGATCGTCGGCGATCCATTCATCCACTTGCTGCCCGCCGATGAAAACCCGGAACTTGGACTCGCCATTGTTCTGATCGAAATAATGGACATCCAGATCATACCATCCTGCCGGGCGGTCGAAATGGAAGGTGGCTTGGCATGGTCGCGCCTGCCCTTCGCACACGATGGCTTTGCCTCCGGAAGCGTTTTCCTCTGGAGTGACGTCTATAGGCGTGTAACCCTGGAGGCGCATCGCCTCGGCCTCGATGCGATCCGGGTGATGTCCGACTCGTCCGTGCGCATCGGCTATGCCCGAAACGCGGGAGAACCAATCGCAGACGGCGTCCCGCCAGATGGTGGCGTGGCCGGCCTGGTATTCGAGACGAGACAGCACCGCCCGGTAACGCTCGTCGTCAATGCGGCCTTTCAGTGAACTCCACTGCCGCACCAAATCTTCCGCTTGTGCCGCTCCCTGGTAGTGCGAGTCATAAATATGCTGGATCACCGTCTTCCCGGAATGCAGCCGGTAAGTGTAGGACACGTGGTGGAAAAACAGAAGCAGTACGTCGGGAGTAGTCTCCGCGGACTCGTAGGGCCTTGCCACCGGCGCGGGATACTGGGCCACAAAGCCTGTGCCTGTAGCTGCGCTGCGGTCCATGCCGATGCCCTCATGGTCGGCGCGATGCCACTGGCCCCAACCGTTCCGTTCCGACGATTCAATCCCGGGACCGTAGTGGCTTCCCAGAATATCGGTCAGAGTTCCTGCGCCCAGCGGACCGGTGTAGCTCTCATAGATACTCCACGATGCCAGCAGCATTGCCGCGATCGTGCGGACGACGGCCGGATCGTTGCCGAAAGTGTGCGTTGTCCACTCCTCGGCGATGTCGCGCGCACTCGCATTGGGATTCCAGGCAAGCCGCCCGAACCCGTAGAGATTGGCCATGGCCAGAGGGTGGCCAAGCCAGTTCGCGTCCATGCCTACATTCGCCACGCCCACGAAGCCGCCGGTAGGGCGATGAAAAGTTCGGCCCGCCGCCAGGTCTTTAACGGGCGTGCTTCCTCCGCCGGCATGCAGGTCGAAATCCAGCACCTCTTTCCACATGGACGGGAGAAAACAGAGATGGCGCTGCTGGCCCGTATATTCCTGCGTGATCTGCAACTCGATGGCCTCGTTCGTGCGGCGCAATCCTGCGAACAGCGGGGAAGCCGGTTCCCGCACCTGGAAGTCGATCGGGCCATTCTTGATTTGAACGATGGCGTTGTCGTCGAATTCTCCGTCCAGCGGGTGGAAGTTGTCGTAGGCCGCCTTGGCGCGGTCGTTTTTCGGATCGCGCCAATCGAGATGATGGTTGTAGACGAAGGCGCGATAGAAAACTACGCCGCCATGCGGTGCGAGTGCGCGCGCGAGCACATTGGCTGCGTCCGCGTGCGTCCGGCCGTAGCTGGAGGGGCCGAGGCGGCCTTCGGAATCCGCCTTGACGACGATTCCGCCGAAATCAGGGATTTGCCGGTAAATCTCGTCGACCTTGGTTTGCCACCATGCTTCCACGCGCGCATCCAGGGGATCGAAAGTCTCGAGACCTCCGATCACCTTGGGGCTACTCAAATCGACCGAAATTGAAAGGGCGACGCCCCAGGGGCGAAACGCCTCGGCAACGCGAGCCAGCTGAGTGAGAAAATCGGATTCGAGAATCCGCGGATCGGCGTTCACATTGTTGATGGTGCAGCCGTTGATACCGATGGAAGCGAGCAGGCGCGCGTAGTCAGCGGCACGCGTCAGATCGGCGCGGACGGCGCCATTCTCAAAAAAGATGGACCGGCCTGCGTAGCCCCGTTCAATCGAACCATTGAGATTGTCCCACTGGTTTACCCAGCGTATCGGCGCGTAAGGCTCCCGGACTTCATTGAGGCTGATAACGCTGTCGTGGCGCGCCATCTTGCTGAGCAACTCGAAGACGCCGTACAAGACGCCGCGCTCGTTGGGCGCCGCGATGAGGAGGCAGGGGAAGCCATTCAACGTCAAGGCCTTGAGCACGAAACCGTCTTTTCCGAGGTGGCTAGGTAAGTCTGCCGCCGGGACAAGAGGCTGGAGGGAAGCGAACGTGCCGAGAACAATCGCGCTCTCGTTCGGAAGACTCGACTCCGCTCGCAAAGTCCTGCCCAGCATGCCACGCATGCCGCGAATCAGTTCCGCCTGCGCCGCTTTGACGACCGGGGAATCGCCGAGCGCCACCGTATTGGCAGGCAGCGCGTCGTAGCGCTCGCGAACCACGGCGTCGATTGGGGCGTACCGCAGCCACGCATCGTACCCGGTCTCCCCCGCCAACGGCGCAGCCAGCGTGAGCACACCGAGGAACAAAAGCCAATACTTCATTGAGCGAACCACGCTTTAACCGTGACGATCTCGTACGGATGGACCGTCAGCGTAGCTTCCTTGCCGCCGCCCGACAGCGTGAGCGGTGCATCCTGCTTCTCCATCAGATTCACTTGCGCGGCCTGGCGGGCAGCCTTGGGAAAATGGAGGTGGACCGCTCCCTGTTTCCCCTCGAATTCGAAGAACCGGAATACCAGCGCGTCATTGTCCTCGGCCTTCTTCACGGCCGTCAGAACTACGTTACCCGGCTCGATCTCAACCAGGGAATGGGAAGCGGGAAGCACGCCGGCGTGCGGATTGGCGGCCACGGGTATAAGAGGATAATTAAGCTCGATGCCACGTCTCTCCGTCTCAGCGGCTTTCCAGTCGCCCGCGTGCGGATAAAGGGCATAGGTGAATTCGTGGAAGCCCTGATCGGCGTGGGGGTCCGGAGCCGAGTCCGGATCGGCCGGCGAGCGCAGCAAGGAGAGGCGGATGACGTTTCCCTTGGCGTCATAGCCGTACTTGCTGGCGTTCAATAGACTGAAACCATGACCTGTGTCGGAGAGGTCACCCCAGCGAAGCGCCGGCACCTCGAACATGGCTTTTTCTTCGGGAGTGTTCCTGGTGGTCGGCCGCTGGATAGTCCCGTAGGGGATCTCATAGGTGGCGTAATTGCTTTGCACGCTCACGGGGAATGCGACCTTCAGCAGGATATGCTGTTCATGCCAGTCAGCCTGCATGTTGACGTCGACGCGGGGAACGCCGGGGTACATGCAGATGTCCTGGACAAAAGACGAACTCTGGAATCTCTTTCTCACCCGAATTACCGCGCGCACCGGCGTGTTCTCAACCAGCTTCACTTCCTCCGCTTCGTTCAAGTCCCACTTGTGGTCCTCGAAATTGGCATCGATGTTCCAGGCGTCGTATTCCTTAGGCTTATCCACGAAGGTCTGGAGGAGATTGCCGCAGGCACCGGGCTCGAGAGCCTCCCGGCCGCCGCGCTTTTCTACCAAGCTGGTGATGCATCCGGTCTTGGGGTCCACTTTCAGGCTGACAAATTCATTCTCCATGCCCTCCACGCTGGCTTTCAGAGCGCCTCCGGCGGAAGTCGTGGTCGTGACGGGCACGAGATGGTATACGGCATATCCCATGGCCGGCACGTCCCTGGCCACAAACCTTATCTTCACGGTGTGGATTGAATCGTCGCGCGAGAGGACCGAGGAGGGAAGTGCGGCGCCGGATGAGTCACGCACTTCGATTCCACTTTGCGGGGCAAGTTCTGCAGGGAACTGCGCTTCCACTTCGGTGACGTCTGTCCGGCGCCAACTGAGAGGATTAAAGAGAATTACCGGAACGCCTTCGCCCTCAGTGCTGACGCGCGCGGCCAGGGTCTTCAAGGAGTCGGAGAGAATCTTGTTGCCGGATAATTTCACCACGCCCAGATCCCGCGCCGCGTCAACATAATTGATCGCGATCCCTGAGCCCGGCATGATGTCGTGGAACTGGTCGAAGAGTACCTTCTTCCAATCGTCATTCAATTCTTCCTGCGGATAGGGCAGCCCGTGCAGCATGGCCAGAGACGAGAACTTTTCGGCGTTGAGCAGGAGTTCTTCGCTTTGCCGAATGCGTTTCTTGGTCTCAGACTGGGTTGTCATTACCCCGCGATGGTACTGTAAGTAGAGTTCGTTGTTCCACACTGGAACATTAAGGTTGGGCAGGTTCTTCTCGACGTCATCAAAGTACGACTGGGCAGTGCTGAAGGTCAGCTTGGGAAAAGAATTGGGACGATCTTGCCAGCGGCGGGCAGAGTCGAGCATGGCGCGGGTAGGGCCGCCGCCGTGGTCGCCGATGCCGTAAAGGTGCAAAATCTCGTGCATGCCGGTCTTGGGGGCGTATTCCGCCACGTCTTCCGAGATCCGCACAGGGTCGATGTCATTCACATAATCGTGCGGGAAATAGGTAAGCAGGCGGCTTCCGTCGGGAGCCTCCCACCAGAAGAGCTTGTAGGGGAACTTGGTGGTGTCGTTCCAGGAGATCTTCTGGGTAATAAAGTAATCGAGGCCCGAGCGCTTGTAGATTTGCGGCAGCTGCCAATTGTAGCCAAAGGAATCGGGATTCCAGCCGATCCTCACATCCACGCCGAACTTCTGCTTAAAGTAGCGAGTGCCGACCAGGAGTTGGCGCACCAGGGATTCTCCGCTCGGCATGTTGAGGTCAGGCTCCACCCACATGCCGCCCACGACCTCCCACCGGCCTTCCTTCACGCGCTGTTGAATCTCCTTGAAAAGGTCGGGGTACTTCTCCTCCATCCAGACGTAGTCTTGCGCCGCCGACTGTGCGTAAATGAAGTCCGGATATTGCCGCATTAACTGCAGGACTGTGCCGAAGGTGTTGCGCACGACCTCGACGGTTTCGGTCCAAGGCCACAGCCAGGCCATGTCGATGTGGGAGTTGGCCACCGCGCGCACCGTGTACTGCTTTGCCGCATCCGCGAAAGGCTGAAGATTCTCCTGCGCTTTGCGAAGCGAGTTTTCAAACGCCTCCTGGCCGCCGCCGTCCAGCGCGGCGAAGTCGATGCCGCGAACAATGGCGCCCAGTTGGTTGGATTTCTCCGGAGAATCATGGAAGATACCCGCAGTCATGGCCTGGGCTGACTGAATTTCTTCGTAGAGCAGGCCCGGGTCGGGCCGTCCGGCGGGGTAGTCAACCAGCAGTTGGGCGTTTTGGAGTTGCACAGAACCGGTGGCGCCGGGAACATCGATGGCCACCAGAATCTTGGCGCCCGGCTCAGCATTTCCGGTCAGCAGAATCGGTTGCTGCGTGTCCCCGTCGGCCATTTCCGCGAGTGAACCATTGAAGAAGACACGAAACTGCGAGGGGCCATCTGCGCTGACGCTCAAATCCAGCCGGACCCGTGCGCCGCGGATGCTGTACTTTCCCATCGTCTGCGGGATCTCAACCATGCGCCGGAACCACATCGGGCCGTTACCCGCTTTTTCCGAGATGCGAACGGGCGACCAGTCGGCGTCGCTCAGAGCCGGGTCTTCGCCATGGGCAAGGTTATCCACGTGCGCCTTCCAGTCGGCCAGGGGTTGCGCGAACATCGCATGCAGCCGCGACAGTTCGTCCTGGTAGGGGTTTTTCTTTTGACCTTGTTCCTGTGCCTGGAGAACGGGAAGACATAAGAGCAGGGCGCACAGCGCAAATCCGAGCCCTCGAAGTCTGACCAAACGAGTTTCCATGATGAGAATTAGTCCTTTCCGCCTCGCGGTAATCGGGCGGCAGAGATTATACACCAGCGGGCGGAGTAGTCAGGTTTTGGCGCGACCACGAGCCAATACACCCTGAGGTCATCTTCGTTGGGGTGACGCGCCTCGCGTGTAGCCGACTGATTGGCACTCCGCAACCTCGGTTCGTTGTCGCAAAACGTGACTTCTTTGCTCCTTTTCAGGTCAAATCTCTGTCAATTGGCGACCAAAACTCTCAGAATCTCGCGCCTTCAATGAAGATATGCAATTTGTTTTCAATAACTTATCATCTTTGCGCGCACAATTCTCTAATAACTACCTTGTTTTCAAGTACTTCTTAGCTTCGTTCCAACAGCGCTCCTGTGTTTTCAATAACATACTGGCTTCGATCGTACTATTTTTTGTGTTTTTTCGTGCCCGACTACCCGGCTCATCGGAGCCCCATCGGCTTTCCCTCGCGCTTCTGAGGGCCGAACCCCTCGCCTACGACAATGTGTCCACATCCAGACCATCTCCATAGGCTATCACAGGTCCCGAGTTTTGTCAAGCGGAAAATGCCAACAGGGGGACTTGCGATGCGATGCCCGGGCGGCCGGAGGACCCGTTTTGGAGTGCGGCAGCTTGCTGCCGCTTTTCTTCAGGCCAGCTTGCTGGCCGGTAACCGGGGAGCTCGCACAAGGGGCGCGAGCAAGCTCGCGCCGTGGGAAAGCGGCAGCAAGCTGCCGCACTCCAAAGCGCCTGCGGCGCCCATCGGCCGTCCGTTGGGGCGCGGGCCGCAGAAGTTGGGGTCACTGCCGCCTGAGTGCGCCACGATTCGTGGCTGTTGCGCCTTGCAGGTTTTTATGCGTTTCGAGTATTGTTCTCTGTTTTCGGGCTACGTACTTGGGGTAGAATCGGGCGCCGTGTTCGCTGATTCGACGCGGCGGCAGATCGAGTGGAGATGCGATTATGCAACGGCGAGAGTTCATGAAGAGTATGGTGTTGACAGGCGGCGCTCTGGCTTGCCGTCCTGTCTTCGCGCAGGGCTCGTCCGTTGACAGACCTCCTGCGGAGGTCAAGCGGGTGCTGGTGATGTTCAAGTGTCATTTGGACGTGGGATTCACGGACACTCAAGCCGGGGTGATGCGCCTCTATTTCGACCGCTATTTTCCCAAGGCCATTCAGGTGGCCGACGATTTGCGGCAGGCGGGCGAAGATCGCTATGTGTGGACGACCGGGTCGTGGCTTCTCTACGAATATCTCGAGCAAGCCTCGAGTGACAAGCGGCGGCGCGCGGAGCAGGCGGTTGCCGCCGGGGCCTTGGCCTGGCACGCCCTGCCTTTTTCGTGGCAGACCGAAATGCTGGATCGCTCCATGATCGTAGGCGCTTTAGGCCTCTCGCGGTCGCTCGATCGGCGCTTTGACCGCATCACCACGGGCGCCAAGATGAGCGATGTACCGGGTCACTCGATCGGGATCGTGGGCCCGCTGGCCGAGAATGGCGTCAAGCTTCTGGACATTGGCGTGAACGGGGCCAGCACTCCACCCGACGTGCCGGCCATGTTTCTGTGGAAGGATGCGGCGGGAGCTTCTCTCATCATGATGTATCACCACAAAGGCTACGGCGGGGTGGTGCGCGTGCCGGGATCAGACCTTGCCATTGATGTCGAGATGCGCAATGACAACGGCGGCCCGCACTCCGTGGAGGAGATCAAGAAGATCTACGCGGATTTGCGAAAGCAGTTCCCCAACGCCCAGGTGACCGCTGCCAGCCTTAGTGAGATCGCCAATGCGGTCGAGACCTACCGCGGCAATCTGCCAGTCGTGACACAGGAAATTGGCGACACGTGGATCTACGGAGTTCCCAGCGACCCGGTGAAGGTAGCGCGCTACCGGGAAGTGGCGCGCGTGCGGCGGGAGTGGCTCGCCCAAGCGAAGTTCGGCGCGGGAGACGACACCGATCTCGCTTTGCTCCGCCGGCTTCTCCTCGCGGTCGAACATACGTGGGGCGTTGACACGAAGCGGCTTAAGGACTACGACCACTACACGCCGAAGGACCTGTCGAAAGTGGTTGACACGCCGAAATTCCGCTGGGCGGAAACCAGTTGGGCCGAAAAGCGCAAAGATATTGACGAGGGAATTACAAACCTTCCCGAGCCTTTACGCGCCCAGGCACTCCAAAAGGTTCGCGCCTTGCAACCGGTGGAACCCGAGCGCAGCGGGCTCGAACTGCACCCAGCCGGAGCGGAAATCGAAACGACCCACTTCACCGTTGCGCTTGATTCGAAAACTGGCGCGATCTGCCGTCTGCGCGCCAAGGGGGCTGGCCGCGAGTGGGCCTCGCCTGAACGCCCGTTGGCGCTGTTTTCGTACCAGACGCTTTCTAAGGCCGACTACGACCGCTTTATCGCAAGGTACATCACCGCTAAAACCTGGTGGGCGCCGATGGACTTCGGAAAGCCGCACATCGACAAATTCGGAGCGCAAAGCCGGATATGGTTGCCGAGGCTCACCCATTGCTGGACAGGCAAAGTCGCTGCCGGCCAGCGCTTTCTTGCCGAATTGCAGATTGAAGATGCGGAAGCGGAGCGCTCGGGACTTGTCGCCTGGCCACAGAAGTTGTACGTCGAGATGCTCTTCCCGGATGCGGAGCCTGCGGCGCAGGTCAATTTCAGTTGGTTTGGAAAAGCCGCCAACCGGCTTCCGGAAGCAATGTGGCTCAGCTTCCTGCCGCTGGCGCCCGACCAGGGAGGTTGGCGTCTTGAAAAGGTGGACCGCTTAATATCGCCGTTGGATGTTGTGCGAGGAGGAAACCGGCACATGCACGCGGTTTCAAGTGCAATCCGGTACAAGGACACGCAAGGAGAGTTTGCCATTGAGACCTTGGACGCGCCCGTCGTGGCTTTGGGAGAGAAGTCACCTATTGCCTATTCCGATGCACAATCCGATCTAGCCGGCGGCTTCCACTTCAGCCTCTTCAACAACGCCTGGGGCACGAACTACATTCAATGGTTCGGTGAGGATATGCGCTTTCGGTTCATTTTGCGGGGGTGAGAGGGAAGATAGCAGAAGGCAGGAAATTCCTCCGTGTCCTCTGTGCCTCGAAAGCTTCAACACGGAGAACACGGAGGTTCTCCGTGAGCTCTGTGTTTAGTCTTTCGGGGCACAGAGAACACGGAGAAGACGACCACTGAAGGCTAGGGACTGAGACGGGACGCGCTGATTTCGAAGGGGGGATTCCATGTCTTTATCCAGAAGGAGATTTCTAACGAGCTCGGTTGGTGGCGCCTACGTGGCGATGGGAGAGCTGCGAGGTCTGGCAAGTGGTCCAAAGCGCCGCATGGCTGCGGCTTCGCCGGGGGCTGAGGCGGGGAGCGCTCCAAGCTCATTCGAGAACCCGTCGACTACAGCGGCGGAGTACACGCGAGGCGTAGGAATTTATCCAGGCGACCCGCGCGAAGACTTCGGACCGAGGCTTGTGCCCGATACATCCTCGACGTATCGCAACCTTGCATTGCACCGGCCCGCGTACCACTCGAGCAGTTATGACTACAACCTCACTGCGCAGCTTGTGACCGATGGGATCAAGGACACGCATCCCCCCGAATGGGTGGCCACATCGCTAAGCTTCCGCGGCCTGCTCCCTAAGACCGACCGCGAGTACTTTCTCGACCACAACGCGGTCACCGTTGTCGACCTTCGCGGGCCTCGTCCTTGGTTGCAGGTGCAACTTGGAGGTGGAGAGAGCGTGCCGGTGATCGACCGGGTTGACGTGCTCTTTATGGCGCCAGGCGAGTTGAAACCTGAGAACGTGAGTGTTTCCGTTTCGGTTTCCGGCGATGGACGCGAATGGAAGGAAGCGGGCAAGGTCACAAACCCTCAGCGGGCTACTCTCACCGGCGGCCCGACGGGTTTTGAGCGAGGAGGAGCAGTGTTTCAGCCCTCCATTCCGCTCCAAACAGGTTCGCAGAGCCGCTTCTATCGCGTCGAGTTCGAGGCCGCGAACGCCTCTCCCATGGCGTTTTTTATGCACTGGCAAGTCGCCGAAGTGGCCTTTTACAACCAGAACCAGAGGGTCGAGATCGGCGGCCCTTATAGGTTCACCAGTGCTTGGATGAGCGCCGGATTGGGTGAAGAGTGGGTCTACGTCGACCTGGGTGCGCGCTGTGAGTTCGATCGGGTGACGCTCTATTGGATCGCTCGTGCGGCGGAAGGCTCTCTCCAGGTCTCCGATGACGCAAAGAGTTGGCGGGATATTCAACCGCTGCCCGCCGGGGCGGGGAGTAGGGACGACCTGAAGCTCGCGCAGCCCGTCCAGGGCAGATATGTGCGCGTCCTAATGACCCTGCCCACGTCCACGGACGGATACCTGCTCAGCGAGATGGAGGTCTACGGGCGCGGTGGGTTGGTGCCGCAACCGAAGCCCGCGCCCGCAAGCCGGCCTGGAGAGCGACTTGACTTGGCGGGAGGTGCATGGCGCCTGCAACGAGCTTCGCTTGTGACCTCCGAAGGGGCGGCCCTTTCGAAAGTGGGATTCGCGGACGGCGATTGGGTGGTCGCCACCGTGCCGGGCACGGTTCTAACATCCTATTTGAATATCGGCGCAATTCCAGACCCCAACTACGGTGAGAACCAGTTGTATGTTTCCGATTCGTTCTTCTGCGCGGATTTCTGGTATCGAAACGAGTTCACGGCGCCGGACTTGCCCGCAGGCAAGCGTGCCTGGCTGAATTTCGACGGGGTTAACTGGAAAGCGGAGGTCTTCTTGAACGGCGAAAAACTTGGCCGCATCGAAGGCGGCTTCATACGCGGGCGCTTCGACATTACCGGCCGATTGCTCGCCGGGGCCAAGAACGCGCTGGCGGTGCGCATCGAGAAGAACGACACGCCGGGAAGCACCAAGCAGAAGACTTTTGAGAATCCGGGAAAGAACGGCGGCGCGCTCGGATGCGATAACCCGACCTATCACGCGTCGATTGGCTGGGATTGGATTCCCACCGTTCGTGGCCGCGACATCGGCATTTGGGGCGGCGTCTACATCAGCTTTACCGGGCCGGTAACTCTGGAAGACCCGTTTGTTAAAAGCACCTTGCCGCTGCCTGAAACGACGCGGGCTGACGTAAGTATCGAGGTCACACTGGTGAATCACACTCCCCAGCCAGTGGCAGGGATTTTGCGCGGACGTTTGGGCGATTTGCATTTTGAACAACGCATCACCGTGGGCGGCTCAGGAGCCACGACCGTGAAATTCGATCCCACGAATACGGCGGTGCTGCGCCTCGAGAACCCTAAACTCTGGTGGCCGGCCGGCTACGGCGAGCCCCACTTGTACCCAATCGAACTGAGCTTCCAGACGCGCGACAAGAAAGTATCGGACGCACGCACATTCGACGCCGGCATCCGGCAAATGACGTACAGCGAAGAGGGCGGCATTCTGCGGATTTGGATCAACGGGCGGCGATTTATAGCGCGGGGAGGGAATTGGGGCTTCGGCGAGTCCATGCTGCTCTATCGCCGGCGCGAGTACGACGCTGCGGTACGCTATCACCGGGAAATGAACTTCACGATGATTCGCAACTGGGTGGGGCAGGTCGGGGATGAGGAATTCTTCGCCGCGTGTGACCGCCACGGCGTTATGGTCTGGCAGGAGTTCTGGCTTGCCAACCCTTACGATGGGCCCGACCCGAAAGACGACGACATGTTCCTGCGCAATGCGCTTGATTCGGTTCGGCGCTTTCGAAATCATCCCTCGATCGGCATTTACTGCGGCCGCAACGAGGGTAACCCGCCCAAGCCGCTTGACGACGCCATCCGCAAAGTCCTGGCCGATAATCATCCCGACATCCACTACATTTCCAATTCGGCCTTTGGCGTTGTGGGTGGTGGCGGGCCTTATATGGCCATGCCGGTCAGCTTCTATTTTACGGGCGGCGCGCATACGAAGCTGCACAGCGAGATGGGCATGCCGAACATTCCCCCGGTCGATAGCGTTCGCGCGATGATGCCCGAATCGGCGCAGTGGCCGCAGGGCCTCGACTGGGGTCTTCACGATTTCACATTGACCGGCGCGCAAGGCGGCGAAAGTTTCAGGAACATGATCGAGTTCAATTACGGCGGCGCCGACAACCTCGACGATTGGCTTTCACTCGCCCAGTTCCTCAATTACGAAGGCTATCGCGCCATGTTTGAGGGGCAGGGCAATCACCGCATGGGACTTCTGCTTTGGATGAGCCATCCCTGCTGGCCCTCCTTCGTTTGGCAGACCTACGACTATTACTTTGAGCCGACGGCTGCTTATTTTGGCTGCAAGAAGGGCTGCGAGCCGCTTCACATCCAATGGAATCCGGTGACCGAGAGCGTCGAAGTCGTCAATATCAGCGGTGGAAATGTGCAGGGTCTGACCGCTGCCGTCGAGGTGCTGGACATGGACGGAAAGAAAGAGTGGGAGAAGTCTATCACTCTGGATAGTCAAGAGGACAGCGCCAACTCGTGCATGAAGATGGAGTATCCGTCCGAGCTGACTCCGCTGCATTTCCTACGCCTGTCCTTGACCCGCGGAGCCGATACCATCTCTACAAACTTCTATATGCGGGGTCCTACGGAAGGCAACTATCGAGCGATTCGACAGTTGCCGAAGGTTAAGCTGGAAGCGTCCACGGACGTCACGCGCCAGGACCATCGCTGGCATTTAGCCACCGAACTGCACAACCCATCCGGCCTTCCGGCGTTGATGGTCCGGTTGAAAGCCGTGCGGGAGAAGAGTGGGGACCGCATCCTGCCGGCAATCTATAGTGACAACTACATCGCCTTGATGCCTGGCGAACGCCGGACGATTCGAACCGAACTCGAACACGCCGACACCCGGGGCGAGACGCCCCGGATCGTGGTGGAAGGGTTCAATGTGCGGATGTAGGGGCGAGAGGCAGCGCGACTAGACATCATTATCGGGCGCCTTCAGAAGCTCCTCTTCGGGCTCGATGTGCACCAGCACCTTGGCGACGCGATCGACATCTGCGCGCACCCGATCCTCCACCTGGTGGGAGATGCCGTGTCCCGTGCGGACGGTGATATCCCCTCGTGTGACAACATGAAGTTCGACGTAATACCGGAATCCGACCTTGCGCACGAAGCATTTATCGAGCCCGATCACGCCAGGAACCGCGGTTGCGACCCGGCGTACCTGCTCTTCAATGTCGGGAGAAGGTGCGGTGTCCAGAAGTTCGGCCAGGGGTAGCCGGAGTTGGCGCCCGGCGTTAAAGAGAATCACACAGGATGCGCAGAGGGCGGCCCAATCGTCTGCGGCGTAATTCTTCGTCCAAAGCGCCACGGAGATTCCAATGAAGGCGAACGCGGAGGTTATGGCGTCGCTGACGTGGTGCCACGCGTCGCCCCGGACGGCGGTACTTTGGATGGCGTTTGCAACGGAAGAGACGAAGCGGGAGAGCAGAACTTTCACCACAACCACGCCCAGCAGAACCCATAGTGTGTACGGGCGAGGAAGCGGGTGCGGAGTGCGAATTCGGAAAATGCTCTCAATGGCGATGGTAATGCCGGCTGCCGCTAATGCCAGGCTGACAACCACTGCCGCGACGGGTTCAGCCTTTCCATGCCCATAGGGATGATCTTTGTCTGGAGGTTTGATCGCCACCCGGAGACCGAAGTAGACGGCGGACGAACTTAACACGTCCGCGAGCGATTCGATTCCGTCGGCGACCAGCACAAAGGAATGCCCGAGTACTCCGGCGACACATTTGCACATCGCGAGAGCAAAATTCGACGTAATGCTGACGAGCGACGATTTCAGCCCTCGCTGGACCTGATGTTCGACTTTAAGAGCTTCCGCCATTGTGGGGTTGCACAAAAACCTTTGTGCCTAACGAATGCTTTCCCGATTCTATTACCAATGCACGCGAATCACAAATAGGGCTCTCGGCGATGGCCGGAATTGCATTCCGATGCGAAAGCTCCTATGGTATCAAGGCGATTCTGCGCTTCAAGTCTGTAAAACGACTGGACAGATTTAAGCATACCCGTCTGAGGAGCCCGCCAATGAAAACCGTCCTGGTCAGCTTAGCAGCAGTCCTCTTAGCAGTCGTGGTAGGCATTGTCCTATTCTTGCGCGTAATGGCAAGACCTTTGTACGAGCCGGGAATGGTAGCCCGGGGTGAAGGGCTTCGTGGTTCCCTAACACCGCCGTCCCAGTCTGGCGCCCAGACTTGGTGGGAGGTCGAGAGCGACATCAGGCTTTATCATTTCTCCGAGGGGCAAGGGGAGAATGTGCTAATCGTTCATGGCGGCCCAGGTTACCCGATCCGTGCCACCTGGGCGGGGCTCAAGCCGTTGGCGGCGAACTATAAATTCAACTACTACGATCAACGCGGTTGCGGGAAATCAACCCGGCCCATCGACAGATTCTCATCTCCCAACTTCTATTCGAACATGAAGACGCTCGACAGGACTTTGGGCTTAGGGGCCCAGATTGCGGACATCGAGCGAATCCGGCAGATCCTGGGGGAAGAGAAACTTGTACTGATCGGGCATTCGTTTGGCGGCTTCCTGGTTTCGCTCTACGCAGCGGAGTTCCCGCAACGGGTGAGGGCCCTGATTCTGGTGGCGCCGGCCACCTTGCTCGTGATGCCGTCCGAGGAGAGCGATCTCTTCGAGCAGGTCGGCGATTTACTGCCCGCCGCTATGAAGAACGACTACGCAGACTTCCGCAAGCGGTACTTCGACTTCGGCCATCTGTACACAAAAAGCGAAGCAGACCTCGCGGCGCTCAACCGCGAATTCCCTAAATATTATGTGGCAGCACTGCGAGCCAGGAATCTAACTCTGCCTGCCGTGAGCGAGGGAAACGAAAATGGCGGCTGGATGGTCTACGCGATGTACATGAGCATGGGAAAGCGGCACGATTACCGGCCGGCTATGAGCCGAGTGACAGCTCCCGTGCTGGTGGTACACGGCGCTCTTGATTTGCAGACCGAAAAGGCCGACCGGCTCTATGGGAGCAGTTTCCCGAACTCATCCCTTGCCTTGGTTCAGGGCGCGGGACATTTCATGTATGACGAGCAGCCAGAGGCGTTCTCGCAGATCGTGGAGAGGTTCCTGAACGCACACCGTTAGGCCCTACGCGCGGGTCCTGCCCTGCCTATGAAATGCAAAGGCAACTGCCTTGTGCGTCTTTCACGGCTGTCTGCTCACGCCGCGGAGGGCTTGGTGAGTGGCATATTGAAGTGGTTCGCCTCCCGTTGAGCGTCCACGACAGCGAGAGCGGCAATATCGACGATTTCTTCCACGGTCGAGCCGCGTTGCAACACGTGGACCGGTTTCGAGAGTCCCATCAGCACCGGGCCAAGCGCTTCCGCGCCGCCAATGCGCAGCATGAGCTTATAGGCCACGTTGCCGGCTTCAAGGCTGGGGAAGACCAGAACATTGGCCCTCTGCTTCAGGCTTGAGAAGGGGTATTCTGCGAGTAATTCCGGGACTAGCGCCGTATCCGCCATCATCTCCCCGTCCACCGTGAGCTTGGGATTCCGCCGCTTCACGATCTCAGTGGCTTGGCGCACCTTTTCGGTTAAGGGATGCCGTGTGCTGCCAAAGTTGGAAAATGACAGCATCGCCACGCGAGGCTGAATGCCGAAGCTTTCGGCCACTTCCGCGGAAAGCAGGGCAATTTCCGCCAGATCATCGGCACTGGGGTCGATGTTGACGGTGGTGTCGGCAAAGAGAAAAATGTCTCGTTTGGTCACGATCACATAGAGCCCGGCGACTTTGTGAACGTCGGGGCGCGTGGCGATGATTTGCAGCGCCGGGCGGATCGTGTCCGGGTAATGTTGCGAGACGCCCGCGACGAAACCATCCGCGTCGCCCATATGAACCATCATGGCGCCGAAGTAGTTGCTGTTGGCCATCAGTTCCCGCGCCTCGCTGCGGGTGATGCCACGACGTCGCCGCAGCCGGTAGAACTCCTCCACGTAGGCATCCAGCCTGGGTGAGTGAGCCGGCTCGATGATTTCCGCGCTGACCTTGCTGCACAAGTCCAGTTCCTGAGCCATTTTCATAATAACCGCCGGACGGCCCAGCAGCACCGGATGTGCGATCTTCAGGTTGGCAAGTTGACAACTGGCGCGGATGATCTTCTCGTGCTCGCCTTCGGAAAAGACGATGCGCTTGGGTGCGGCCTTGGCCCGCTGGCGTACGCTGAACATGACCTCCTGGGTGCGCCCCAGGCGGCGAGAGAGTTGTTCTCGATATTGTTCGATATCAACCTTCACCTGCGCCATTCCGCTCTCGACCGCAGCCTGAGCGACGGCGGAGGCTTCAAACACCAGGACGCGCGGGTCGAATGGCTTGGGAATGATGTAGTCCTTACCGAAGTGCAGGTGGGTGACTCCGTAGGCGCGCAGCACCATGTCGGGCACGTCTTCCTTCGCCAGCGCCGCCAGGGCGCGCGTCGCCGCAACCTTCATTTCTTCGTTGATGGCTCGTGCTCGAACGTCCAGCGCGCCACGGAAGATAAAGGGGAAGCCGAGAACGTTGTTGACCTGGTTGGGATAGTCGGACCTTCCCGTGGCCATGATCAGGTCTGCCCTGGCTTCTTTCGCGGCCTTGTAGCCAATCTCCGGCACAGGATTAGCCATGGCGAAAATGATCGGTTGATCCGCCATGGAACGCACCATGTCCTGGGTCACAACGTTGGGGCCGGAGAGGCCGGTGAAGACATCCGCTCCCTTCATGGCTTCCGCCAGGGTTCGCGCCGTGGTCTTGGAGGCGAAGCGGGCTTTGTAGGGGTTCATGCCTTCGCCGCGCCCTTCGTAAACGACGCCCTTGGTGTCGCAAAGAATAATGTTTTCCCGTTTCATCCCAAGTCGAACGTAGTGCTCGGCGCAGGCAATCCCGGCCGCTCCGGCGCCGTTGATCACCATGGTGATCTTGCCGATGTCCTTCCCCACGACCTCCAGCGCGTTTACGAGGGCTGCTCCGGAGATGATTGCCGTCCCATGCTGGTCGTCGTGGAAGACGGGAATAGACATGGTGCGCCGCAAGGTCTCCTCAATGTGGAAGCATTCCGGGGCTTTGATGTCTTCCAGGTTGATGCCGCCGACGGTTGGCTCGAGCAGTTGGCAGAAGCGGATGACGTCGTCGGGATCCTCCGAACCTACTTCGAGGTCGAACACATCGATATCCGCGAAGCGCTTGAATAGCACGCCCTTGCCTTCCATGACTGGCTTGCCGGCCAAAGCGCCAATATTCCCCAGGCCCAATACCGCCGTGCCATTCGATACCACGGCAACGAGATTCCCTTTCGCCGTGTAGTCGAAGGCGCGTTCGGGGACTTTTTGAATTTCGAGGCAGGGTTCCGCCACGCCCGGTGTATAGGCGAGGCTTAAATCCCACTGCGTGGCGCAAGGTTTGGTCGCTACGACCTCGATCTTTCCCTTGCGCCCCTGGCTGTGATAATTCAAAGCATCTTGTTTGTGAATCTCCAAGGCCTTCCTCCTCTGCCGTGGCTTGAAATGACGTTGCCCAGCGGCACACGCCCGGCTTATCGGTCCTGATAAACGTTGATGAGCTGTAATCGCGTCGCATCCAGTGCCCGCTCGACCACCGGCGACCAGTGCTTCAAGAGATAATAACCAAAATCGTGATCCTGCTCGGCCTTGCCGCGCAGGCATTGACCGTCGATCTCAAAGGCCCGTGTTGCCTCGAGGACGCGCGCAGAGAACCTGTATTTGTGGGGTGGGAACAGCCACGACCATCCCACAACCTCACCTGCTCCAACCGTCAGGACCGTGAGCGGGCCGCGCCGCTCGGAGGTCATCTGGAGCGCTACTTTCCCCTGACGAACCAGGTAGAACTTTCTGGCTTCTTCGCCTACACGGAAAACAATCTGTCCCGGCTTAAAGCGAACGTCGGAAGCGCACCCGGCGACGAGTTTAACGTGCGCCTCTGAAAAGCCTTCGAAGAACGGATGCTCTGCTAAGACTCTTTCTACTGTTGCCATGGTCCTCGTTGTGTCCTTTCTCGCACCTCTTCCGCAGATGAGGCCTTCAAGGTTTGAGGGAGCCGGGCCGCTCGTTCGGAAGGAAGAATTTCAAAAATGATCCCGGATTCTCGGATTGTGGTGCGCTGCATGATAACGGCCTTGTGAATTTCAATATCCACCAAGCACGCGCGAGTAAGGATACCGTGAATTCCCGCAGTTGGGAAGCCCAAAAAAGAGGCTCAAAAAAAGCGGTTCAAAAGTGGCGAAAGTGGCGTGGAGCAGCACAACTGCGGCAGACCAAAACGGTCAATCCGACGTTGACAAGGAGCCGTGACGGAATGTTATCATTTTGAAGGGCCTACTCCATTGCATGCGATGTCGCTGGAGGACGCCGCCGGCCCCAACGTCGACCGTTTAGGAAATACACGCCGGCTCAGCCCCAAGGAGTGTTGCATGGAAAGTCTTCAGAACATTCTCACTGCTCATCCATTTTTCACGGATTTCCCACCGCGTTACCTCGACCTGGTTGTAGGCTGTGCCTCCAACGTTCGGTTCGCGCCCGGGGAATTCATTTTTCACGAGGGAGAAGATGCCGGCAAGTTCTACCTTCTTCGCGAGGGCAAAGTCGACCTGACCATCGTTTCCGAACGCCGCGGTCCGCTCAGCATCGTCACTCTTAAAGAAGACGATATACTCGGCTGGTCGTGGCTGTTTCCGCCTTATCGATGGAGGTTCTCGGCCCGAGCCGTCGAGCCTACTAGCGCTTTTGCGATGGACGGGCAATGTCTGCGCGGCAAGGCCGAGCAGGATCACGATCTCGGCTATGAGCTCTTGAGGCGTTTCTCACGTGTATCGGAAAGCCGCCTGGACACCATGCGGTTGCAACTCACCAAAGTTTACGAAAACACCTGAGACTCTTACTTTCCCTGCGGGTCATGCTTTAGAATCTCTGAAATCTGCTTCTTGATTTCCTTCACTTTCCCGGCAAGGCTCGGCAGCCTGGCAAGGTGGGCGTAGACTTTCTTGAATTCGTCTACGGGCCGGGCGGGGGTCCCCCAGACCTTGGTTCCTTTGCGTATCGTGCCAAATATGCCAGCCTGTCCTCCGATCATTGCTCCCTCTTCGATGCGAATATGATCCGCAACGCCCACCTGGCCGCCCATCACCACGTAATCGCCGATTTCCGCGCTGCCCGAAATGCCTGTCTGCGCGGCGATCACGCAGTGACGCCCCACTTTCACGTTGTGCGCAATTTGAACCAAGTTGTCGATCTTGGTACCTCGACCGATCACGGTTACGCCCAAGGAGCCACGATCCACCGTGCTGTTGCTGCCGATCTCGACGTCGTCCTCGATGACCACTCTGCCCCGTTGGGGGAACTTCTCATAATGATCGTCGGCGAAAACGTAACCGAATCCGTCGGACCCAACCACGACTCCGGAGTGAAGGATCACTCGATTACCGATGCTTGCTTCTGGGTAGACGCACACCCGCGGTTGGAGCGTGCATTGCGCGCCCACCCGGGCACCCTCGCCTAAGTAAACCCCAGCCCCAAGGTACGTGCCCGGTCCAACTTCGACGCCTGACTCAATTACCACGCACGGGGAAACGGTCACGTCTTCAGCCAGGCGCGCGTCCGCGGCAACGACTGCCGTGGGATGCACGCCCGGAGGGAATTCCCGGGGCGGACAGAGGGCTTGGGCCGCGCGCACAAAAGCCAGCTTGGGATTCTCGACCCCAATCGTTGTAATTCCTGGCAGAGAGCAATCCGCCGGTACGAGAACGCACCCGGCCCGGGATGCGGCCGCCAATTCAAGAGACTTCGCGTCCTCGGCGAATGTCAATTCTCCTGGGCCGGCGGTTTCCAACCCTGCCACCTCCTGAACCTCTCGGTCCGCCTCTCCGTGCAGCGTTCCCCGCAGCAATCGTGCCAGCTCCGAGATCTTCATAATGAGCCTCGATAGAAGAGTTGACAGTAGTCAGTTCTCAGTCGACAGTTGCCTGCCGTCGACTCCCGGCCTTCACTGCCCGCCGCCTGCTGCCTCCTTGCTCCCCTCTCTCCTAGAATGGATAGAGCGGCGCGGAGCCTGGCGGACGCGTCTTCCACCGGCGGTGGACCCAAAGCCAGTGATCGGGGAAGCGGCGGATGTATTCTTCAAGCAAGCGGGTAAAGTTCGCGGTATTGACCAGGATTTCCTCTTCCGGGTTCTGGCAAGTGATCCATTCGACAGGATCGAATCGCAGCCGATACTTCTTGAGCTTCGGGTCCCAGATGACTAACCCCAGAACGATGGGCACACCGGTCTTCTTCGCCACACGTGCGGGGCCTGTGGTGGTGCAGGCGGGCATGCCGAAGAAGTTCACAAACTCCCCTTCGCCGGGCAGCATGTTTTGATCGATCAGCACGCCGACTGCATCGCCGCGACCGAAAGCGCGCAGCACGCCGCGCGCAAAATCACCTTTCTCAATAGGCTTTCCGCCGCCCAGGCATCGGTAGTGGTTGATAAGTTCATCCATGAGGGGGTTGTCCAGGGCGCGCACCACGAAGTCGCAGGGATAGCCG
>Ga0181538_10000845_pt1 | contig 36250 bp, 25 predicted proteins | sample PEATcosm2014_Bin_40_FD_119773 | JGI IMG/M metagenome (GOLD analysis project Ga0181538, IMG submission 119773) | Peatland microbial communities from MTU Mesocosm Facility, Houghton, MI, USA - PEATcosm2014_Bin23_30_metaG | ecosystem: Environmental > Terrestrial > Soil > Wetlands > Peat | place... | reverse complement strand
CCCCAGGACCGAGCCGAGCAGATAGTGCGTCGTTCGCACGTTGGTGACCCAGTCGCGCATCGCTTCATTGATCGCGTCTTTGAGCGTGCGGCTGCCCGCATTCACGCCGACGACTTCCGCGCCGAGCATGCGCATCCGCATGACGTTAAGGCGCTGGCGCTCCATGTCTTCCGTGCCCATGTAAACGACGCATTCAAGACCGAGGCGCGCGGCCACCGTGGCGGTGGCGACACCGTGCTGACCCGCGCCGGTCTCCGCAATGATGCGACGCTTGCCCATGCGGACGGCGAGAAGTCCCTGGCCCAGGCAATTATTTATTTTGTGCGCGCCGGTGTGCAGCAGGTCCTCGCGCTTGATGTAAATGCGCGGCCCACCAAGGTGCGCCGTGAGACGATCGGCGAAGAGCAGCGGCGTCGGACGGCCGGCGAAATTGCGAAGTAGATCGTCGAGTTCGAGTTGGAAGGAAGCGTCGGCGCGAGTTTCCGCGTAGGCGCGCTCGAGTTCTTCGAGCGGGGCGACGAGCGTCTCAGGGACAAAGCGTCCGCCGTACGGGCCGTACCGGCCGCGCCCGTCGGGCCAAATTTGTGTGGCTGCCGCCATAATTGTAGTTCCCTACCCTCTCCTCTCCCCTTTTTGCGTCTCCGGCCGGCCGAGTTCGCGCGGCATCAAGAAATTGCCGCCCAGACGAACAAAGAGCCGCGACTCGTCTCTGGAATCGCGGCCCGTCTGGGAATCTCGCTCGGTGTTAGTCGCCTACTGGCTCACCTCAACCGCGCAGCCCAACCGGCCCGCTTCTCCAATACCAGTAGGAGAAGCGGTAGCTAAAGGCGTAGTTGGGTGAAAATTTCATATAGACCAACGGAAAATGAATATTATGAGCGGCCCGCGCGGCTGTCAATCTTCTTTTTGACCGCGTGAGGGAGCGAGGCAGGATCGCCCTCGCGCACCGCGTCGAAGAAGGCGCGCATGCGGGCTGGGTCCTTTTTGCCGGGGCGCGCTTCGGTGCCGCTGCAAACGTCCACTGCGAACGGCCGCGCGGCCAGAATCGCATCCTGCACATTTTCCGCGCGCAGGCCGCCGGCGAGAACGACGCGGCCATATTTTTTCGCGCGGCGTGCAACGTCCCAATCCACCGTGCGGCCAGTGCCGCCGTAGAGGCCGGGCGCGTGGCCATCGAGAAGATTGGCCCAATCGAACTTGTAGCGGCCCAACGAGGCGAGGCGAAATTCCGGCGAGACGCGGAACGCTTTAATCACTTTGTGGTTGCGCGATAAAGCTCGCGCGTCGGCCACGGATTCATCGCCTTGCAACTGCACGGCTTTCAGACGAATCGCGCGCGCCAATAGGTCCACCACTTCCGGCCTCCAGTTCACGAAGAGGCCGACCGGAACCACGCACGACGGCAGGCGGCGAATAATGCTCCACGCGGCGGCGGGCGAAACGACGCGCGGGCTCTCTGGATGAAAAATGAAACCCAGCATCTGCGCGCCGAGATCCACGGCGAGCCGGGCGTCCGGCCAATTCGTTATGCCGCAAATTTTCACACGGACCATAGAGACATTATCCCGCAGTGGGCTTGAAGAGCGCGCGCAGCGCCGCAGCGGCATCGGGCTGCGTCATTAGGTGCTCGCCAATCAGGAAAGCGTCAAAGCCAGCGGCGCGGAGTTTCTGCAAATCCTCGTATGAGCGAAGACCGGATTCAGCGACGGCGATGCGATCTTCGGGGATGTGCTCGATCAACTCGAACGACGTCTCGACGCGCACTTCCAGCGTGCGCAAATCGCGATTGTTCACGCCAATGATGCGCGCGTCCGCAGCCAACGCGCGATCGAGCTCCCCGAGGGAATGAATCTCCACCAGTGGCTCCATTCCGAGTTCGCGGCCAAGCGCCAGGAAATCGCGCAATGCATCGTCCGTCAGCGCGGCCACGATCAAAAGAAATGTGTCCGCGTTAGTGGCCCTCGATTCCCAGATTTGCCACGAATCAATGATGAAATCCTTGCGCAGCACAGGCAAGGCCACGCGCTTGCGCGCCTGCCGCATGTAATTTAGATCGCCGTGAAAAAATTCCTCTTCGGTGAGAACGGAAATCGCGGCCGCGCCCGACTGCTCGAGTTCCGCCGCGAGGGTCGCGGCATCAAACTCCGCGCGAATGACGCCGCGCGACGGCGACGCCTTTTTCAGTTCCGCGATGACGTTCAGTCCATCCCGTGTGAGCGCACCGGGGAAATCACGAACGGAATCCGCTTTCTCGACTCCCATGCGCAGCACGGCTTCCGGAAGCACGCGTTTGCGATGCGAAACCGAGGCGCAGCGCGCCTCGACAATGCGTTCCAAGACATTGCCCGAGTTCGTTTCCGACACCATGCCCGTTAGACCCGCCAATGAATCGCTTGAACGCGAAGAATTCCATGCTATGCCCTGACCTGGTCCAAGTCAATTTGGCGTTCCCACGGCTACAGCCGCATGAGGCAGGTCGTCCACAGTGTCCGTTTGCGCGACACCGCAATCCCAATAGCGGGCAAGCCGGCCGCCGCAAAGGCAAAAACTCCTGCTAACAGCTTGGCAATGCAACACTTATAATGCTCCCGCACGGCCCCCTGCGTGCGATGTAATTGCATTGCGGAGCATCCCATGGACATTGCACGGCCCGAACTTGCCAGGGCCAAAAAGGTTCGCCGGGCCATTTACGGCGGCGTCGCGCTCATCGCCCTCGTCATCGTTACGCTGGCGCTCTCGAAGCTGAAGCCCGCGGCACCGACCGTCGATCGCTCGACGGTGTGGAGCGGAACTGTGGCGCGCGGCAACATGCTGCGCGAGGTGCGCGGCTTGGGAACGCTGGTGCCGGAAGACATTCGCTGGATCGCGGCGCAGTCAAACGCCAAGGTGGACCGCATCGTTTTGCGTTCGGGTGCGACGGTGAAGCCCGATTCGATTATTCTCGAGCTTTCCGATCCACAACTTCAGGATGACACGCTCACCGCACAGCTTACCTACAAAGAGGCCGAAGCGGATTTCGAGAACCTCAAGGTTCAGCTCGATAGCCAGCTCATGGCGCTGAAGGAATCGAATGCGGGGCTGCTCGGACAGTACGACCAAGATCGTCTGCAGGCGCAAACGGACAAACAATTGGCCGACCAGGGATTGAAGGCGTCCGTCCTGGCGCAGCAATCGCAGATGAAAGCCGATCAGGAAGAGATTCAGCTCAAACTCGACGATCAAAAACTGGCCATTCAAGCCGACGCGAATAAAGCGCAACTCGATTCGCAGGCTGCGAAGGTGGATTCCGCACGGGCGCTCTATAACTTGAAGGAGAGTCAGGTCGAGGCTCTTCACGTGCGCGCGGGAATCACCGGCGTGCTCCAAGACGTGCCGGTAGACGTCGGCCAACAAGTGACGCCCGGCACGAATCTCTGCCGCGTGGCGGATCCGACGCATCTGAAAGCAACGATCCAAGTGGCAGAGACGCAGGCAAAAGACGTATTGCCCGGCCAGAAGGCTTCGATTGATACGCGCAACGGAATCGTCAACGGCCACGTGACGCGGGTCGCGGGCAACGTCGTGAACGGCACCGTGGATGTCGATGTCTCGCTCGAGGGGACGCTGCCGCAGGGCGCGCGGCCCGATCTTAGCGTGGACGGCACAATTGAAATCGAGAATCTGCAAAATGTCCTCTACGTCGGCCTCCCGGTGCATGGAGAACCGAATAGCACCGTCGGCCTGTTCAAACTTGTGGATGGCGGCGATGAAGCCGAGCGCACCACGGTGAAGCTGGGCCGCGCTTCGGTCACAACTATCGAAGTGATGGCTGGCCTGAACGAGGGCGACCAGGTGATTCTCTCGGACATGTCCGCGTGGGACAACGTGGACCGCATCAAGCTGAAGTAACGGGAATCCGTGGCGTTCAAATCGTAGGGGAACACATTCAGGATTCACAGCGTATATCAGACGAGGCACAACAAGACAAAGGAGAGGACATGGAAACATCGAGCGACATCCTTATTCACTTGGACGGCGTAAAGAAGGTTTTCTACACCGACGAGGTGGAAACGCACGCCCTCTCAGGCATTCATCTGCAAATTAAGAAGGGCGAATACGTCTCCATTGGCGGTCCGTCCGGCTGCGGCAAATCTACGCTGCTTTCGATTCTCGGCCTTCTGGATTCGCCCACCCACGGCAGCTATACGCTGAACGGCAAAGAGGCGGCGCGGCTGACGCTTTCCGAGCGCACGCGCATCCGCAATCGGGAAATTGGTTTCATCTTTCAGGCGTTCAATCTGATTGGCGATCTCACCGTGTACGAAAACGTTGAGTTGCCGCTCACCTACCGCGGCATGGGTTCGGGCGAACGCAAGCAGCGCGTGCAGCAGGCACTCGAGAAAGTCGGCATGGCGCACCGGATGAAGCACTATCCGTCACAACTCTCCGGCGGTCAGCAGCAGCGCGTGGCCGTGGCGCGAGCGCTGGTCGGCGAACCTTCGATTCTTCTGGCCGATGAGCCCACGGGGAACCTCGACTCAAAAAACGGCGAGGCCGTGATGGACCTGCTGCGCGAGTTGAACCGGCAAGGCTCGACGCTGTGCATGGTGACCCACGATCCGCGATACGCGAAATTCGCCGACCGCAACATTCATTTATTCGACGGACGCATCGTGGACGAAAACTTCGAGGAGTCGGAATCGAGCGTCGAAGCAAAGTAGGGCTACAGCAATTCGACGACAGACGGCTCAAGAGGCGTGAATGGACACTCTCTGGCAGGACATCCGGTACGGCTTCCGCATGCTGGCGCAAAAGCCGGCCTTCACGGTGATCGCCCTGCTGACGCTCGCACTGGGCATCGGCGCCAACACCGCGATTTTCTCCGTCGTCAACGCCGTCCTGCTGAATCCCCTGCCCTACCCGCAATCCGACCGGATCATGGCCCTCTGTACCAAGGGGACGAATTTTGACTGCTCCTCGGTTTCCTATCCGAACTTTCTCGATTGGCGACGAGCGAATCAGGATTTCCAAGCCGTGGCCGCCTACCGTTCGGATGAATTCAATCTCACCGGCCATGGCGAAGCCGAACGTTTGCGCGGCGAAATGATCTCAGCGGAATTCTTCTCGATCCTGGGAGTCAATCCGACTCTGGGCCGGGCGTTCAACGCCGAGGATGACCATATCGGCGCGGCCCCGGTCGCGCTCATCAGCGACGGTTTCTGGAAGCGAAAGTTTGGCGGGTCGCTGGACATCGTCGGCAAGACCATGGCGCTGAATGGCACGAGCTATTCCATCATCGGCGTGGTCCCGGCGGGATTTCATCTCGACCGCACGAACGATATATGGGTGCCGATCGGGCAGTGGAACAATCCTACCTTCCTGGACCGCCGGGCTTCTCTGGGCATGAGGGTGATCGGACGGCTAAAGCCCGGAGTCACTGAAGCTCAGGCAGCCGGGGAGATGGACGCGATTGGCCGCGGTCTCGCCGCGGCGTACCCGCAGGCCGACGCGGGCTCCAGTATCGCCGTGCGGTCACTGAAGAGCCGGATCGTCGGGGATGCGGGCAAGTTTCTCTACGTCCTACTGGGCGCGGTGGCCTTCGTGCTGCTGATTGCCTGCGCGAATGTTGCGAACCTGCTCTTGGCGCGCGCCATCGGGCGCGCGAGGGAATTCGCGATTCGCGCCGCATTGGGCGCAGGCCGCGCGCGAGTGATCCGCCAGCTCCTCACGGAAAGCGTCTTGCTTTCCGCCGCGGGCGGGGCGCTTGGCCTTTTGGTCGCAGCGTGGGGAACACGAGCGGTGATCTCGCTTCTGCCCGACGCGCTGCCTCGCTCCGCTGAAATCGGGATGGATTCACGCGTTTTTATTTTCACGGCGGTGATCTCGCTGGTCTGCGGGATTCTGTTTGGCCTCGCCCCAGCGCTCAAGACTTCGCGGCCGGACTTGCAGGAAACGCTCAAGGAAGGCGGACGCGGATCGAGCGGAACGCGGCATCGGGTGCAGGGCGTATTCGTCACGGTCGAGGTGGCGATGGCGCTGGTGCTGCTGATCGGTGCAGGCCTTATGCTCCGAAGTCTGGCGCGCCTGTGGAGTGTTGACCCTGGATTCAATTCACGCAACGTGCTGACGTTCAACTTGGCGCTGGCTCCCGCTTCGGCCGGAAACCCCCTCGCAGCACGCAACGCGCTCCGGGACCTACACGACCGTTTGAGCGCGATGAGCGGCGTCGAAGCCGTTTCCATGATGGCCGGCTCGTTGCCCGTGTCGGGTAATGATTCCGAATTGCCGTTCTGGCGCGATGGACAACCCAAGCCCGCGACTGACAGCGCCATGGACACCGCGCTGTTTTACCTGGTCGAGCCCGAGTATTTGAAAGCGATGGGCATTCCGCTTGAACGAGGCCGGTTCCTCACGCCGCAAGACGCCACGCATGCGCCATTCGTCGTGGTCATTGATGAGAGCCTGGCGAAACAATATTTTCCGAACGAGGACCCGATCGGGCAGCGCCTGAACATTGATCTGCTGGGCTACCAGGCTGAAATCGTCGGCGTCGTGAAACACATCCGGCATTGGGGCCTCGATATGGACGCTCAAATGCCGATTCAAGCGCAGTTCTATCTGCCGCTGGATCAGCTTCCCGACGAATTCATGCCGTTGCTCGTCAACAGCGTAACCATCGTGATGCGCACCCAGGGGTCTCCCGATGCGATTGCCGGAGCGGTGCGGCAAACCGTCGCGGCGGCAAACAAAGAAAATGTCGTGTACGACGTGGAATCAATGGATGCAATCGTGTCCGATTCCCTGGCGGACCGGCGCTTCTCGATGGCGCTGCTGGCAGTGTTTGCCGCGCTGGCGCTGATTCTTTCCAGCGTTGGAATTTACGGCGTGATTTCCTACGTCGTCAGCGAGCGCACGCACGAAATCGGCATTCGCATGGCGCTCGGCGCGCAGCAGCGCGACGTCTTGCAACAAATGCTGCGCCACGGAATCAAGATGGCGTATCCCGGAGTTGTCGTCGGTCTCGCTGCCGCGTTCTTTCTCACGCGCTTGATGACCAAGATGCTTTACGGAGTGAGCGCCGCCGATCCGCTCACATTTGTGGGTGTGGCGGCGTTGCTGTCGGTCGTTGCGCTCGCGGCGTGCTACCTGCCCGCTCGGCGCGCGACGCGCGTGGATCCGATGATCGCACTACGCTACGAATAAGATTAGGAGGCTCCCATGGGCACTCTCTGGCAGGACCTCAAGTTCGGCGTACGAATGCTCGCGAGAAATCCGGGGTTTACACTCATCGCCGTCCTCACGCTGGCGCTGGGGATCGGAGTGAACACCGCGGTTTTCAGCATGGTGAACTATATTCTGCTGCGACCGATGCCGGTGCGCGATCCTTCGCAGATTGTGGTTCTCACTTTTCGCCAGAAGAACGGCCCGACCCAGAATCAATTCTCCTTTCCCGAATATCGCGATCTCCGCGAGCAGACGGCCGGCGCATTTTCCGGAACGGCCGGGTACATGTTCGGAGGCGATGGACTGAGCGTGGACGGCAAACCCCAAGAGACCGCGACCTTCTACGTGACCGGTAATTTCTTTTCCGTGATTGGACTGCAGCCGGCCCTCGGGCGGTTTTTCAAACCCTCCGAGGGAGAAGTTGCCGGAGCGGACCCGGTTATGGTTCTGACGTATTCCTACTGGCAGACGCGATTTGGCGGAGATCCGAACATCATCGGCAAGCCGGCGACCCTTGATGGACGCCCCGTGACGATTATTGGCGTCGGACCGAAAGGGTTCACCGGTATCTTTCCAGTCATTTCGACTCAGGCCTTCCTGCCGCTTGGTTTTGCCCCCGCCGGGGCTTATCCAAGTGACCTCATGACCAACCGTGGGAGCCGTCTAGTTGGTGTTCTGGCGCGGCTGCAAGATGGCGGGAGCTTGAATCAAGTGCAGGCGCAGCTGGCCGTGGTGGCCGAGCGGATGAGAACCCAGTATCCCGAGGTAGACAAGGACTTGAGCCTGCGCGCCTACCCTGAACTTGAATCCAGAACCCCGCCCGATTCCCCCAACACGTTCAACATACTCTCGAGCCTGTTCCTGGGCCTCACGGCGATCGTGCTCTTGCTCGCGTGCGTCAACGTCGCCAACCTTCTGCTGGTGCGCGCCACGGCGCGAGAGCGGGAGATGGCAATCCGCGCGGCGCTTGGCGCGCGGCGCGCTCGAATGATCATGCAACTCCTCACGGAGAGCCTCTTGCTCGCGCTTGCAGGCGGCGCCCTGGGCGTCCTTCTCGGCAATTGGGGCGCCTCCGCGCTAGGGTCGCTGGCCCTTAAGATGGGCCAGGGCGGGCCCGTAGAGTTCCCGTTCGACTGGCGCGTCTTCGTGTACTCCTTGGGCGCCGCCGTCCTCACCGGGATTATCGTCGGAATCGTACCGGCAATCAGGGCGTCGCAGGGCAACCTGAATACCGTGCTGCACGAAGGCGGACGAGGCGTAGTCGGATCGAAGAGCCGGCTACGCAATGCGCTCGTCGTCGTGCAAGTCGCTGGTTCGCTGATGCTGCTGATCGTCGCCGCGCTCTTCACGCGGAGTTTGTTCCGGGTGCAACATCAAAACTTCGGCTTCGACCCGCGCGAAGTGCTGGATTTCGGACTGAACCCGGCCGAGGTCGGCGACGACGATGCCCAGGGCATCCAGTTCTACAAGACCCTTCTCGACCGCGTGCGCGCGATGCCGGGAGTGGAATCGGCAAGTCTCGCGAACTCCGCCCCGATGGGTTACATCTCCAATTCGGACCCCCTCATGATTGACGGCTACCAACTCCCCGAGGGCCAGCCCAATCCGGTCGTGCAATGGAACGCTGTTTCGCCCGACTACTTCAAGACGTTGCGGATCACGCTGCACAGCGGGCGCGAATTCACGGACGCCGATAATCCAGACAACGCTTACGTGGCCGTAGTTAGTGAAGGAATGGCAAGAAAATACTGGCCGAATCAGGACCCGATCGGGCGCGTATTCCGGATCGGAAGCGACATGAAGCACGACGTCCGAATCGTGGGTGTCGCGCAGGACATCCGCAACCACGGATTTCCCCACGGATTAGCAGGCGCCATCGATCCTTTCTTTTACATGCCGCTCCTGCAGCATTACGAATTCAACTCGCTGGAAGTGCTCCATGTTCGGACCGCCGCGCCGCCAGCATCCATGATTCCCGAGATCGAGCGCGAGATCCAAACACTATCGCCGCAATTGCCCATCTTGCGCGTAGGGCCGTTGACCGAGGCGTTGTATACGCTGGATGGCTTGCTGATTTACGAGTTGGGTGCGTGGCTGGCGGCGATTCTAGGCGCCCTCGGCCTCGTCCTGGCTGTTGTCGGGGTTTACGGTGTAGTTTCCTATTCCGCGCAGCAGCAAACCCATGAAATCGGCGTGCGCATGGCCCTCGGCGCGGAACCGAGGGAGATCCTGCACATGGTACTCCGCCATGGGATGGGGATCGTTGTGGCTGGAGTGGTGTTCGGCCTCGCCGGGGCGTTTGCAACAGCCCACGTCCTCGGCAGTTTCCTCTCCGTCAGCGCGATGGATCCGCCGACATACTTGACGGTGTCGCTCGCGCTGGCGCTCTCTGCGCTCGCCGCGTGCTACGTTCCCGCGCGGCGCGCCACGCGGGTGGATCCGATGGTCGCGCTGCACTACGAATAGGAGACTCGAAATGGGCACGCTCTGGCAGGACATTCGTTTCGGACTCCGCGGCCTTTACAAATCTCCTGGTTTCACCGCAGTGGCGATTCTCACGTTGGCCCTCGGCATCGGCGCCAACACCGCGATGTTCAGTTTTGTGAATGCCTGGCTCATCAAGCCTCTGCCCTATCCTCAGGCGGACCGCCTCATGGTCCTTCTCTCGCACGATACGAAAAAGGGCTGGACCGAATCGGGCGTAACTTCCACCGCTGATTTTCTGGATTATCAGCAGCAAAATACGTCCTTCGACCAGGTCGTCCCGTGGGCCACCTGGGCCTTCAATCTGACCAGCGACGGCCCGCCCGAACGCACCGCCGGCGGCCGCGTTGGCTGGAATTTCTTTCAGACGCTGGGCGTGAAGCCCATCCTCGGCCGCACTTTTCTTCCGCAGGAGAGCCAGATCGGAAACGAGCACGAAGTCATCTTGAACGAAGGCCTCTGGAAGACACGCTTCGCTTCTGATCCTCACATCATCGGACGCCAAATGACCGTGGATGGCGAAAGCTACACGATCGTCGGCGTCGTGCCCGGCAAATTTCAATTTCCTTTGCAGGGCTTGTCCAACCTCTGGACGCCGATCGCGCTCACGCCCGCGGAGCGCGCGGATCGCAATGGGAACTGGTTTCAAGCCTTCGGCCGGCTGAAGCCCGGCGTCACGGAGGCGCAAGCCGCTGCGGAATTCGATTCGATCGCCACGCGCCTGACCAAGCTTTATCCCGGCACCAACACAAATCTAACTACGCTGCTCAGCCCCATGACCTACGAAATCGGCAAGGAAGAAGGCACGCAGCAAGTATTGATTTGCATGTGTATCGTCGGTCTGATTCTCCTGATCGCCTGCGCCAACGTCGCCAATCTGATGCTCGCGCGGGCCACCCGCAGAACGAAGGAATTTGCCCTTCGCGCGACGCTCGGCGCTTCGCGGGGCCGGATGATCCGCCAACTCCTCACGGAATCCATGCTTTTGTTTTTCTTCGGCGGAACCGCCGGCGTGCTCTTCGGCATGTGGGGAATGCAATGGATTCAGAGCGCCATTCCCGACCGCATCCGCGGATTTCTGGTGAATTATGGCCAGGTGGATATGGACTGGACGGTTCTCGGTTTCACGCTCGGCATCGCGCTTCTCTGCGGATTGATTTTCGGCCTCGCGCCGGCGTTCCAGAGTTCCCGCATCGACCTCAATCGCGAGATCAAGGAATCTTCCGGGCAGGCTTCCGGCAGTTCGCATGGCGCGCGGCTGCGCCGCATCTTCGTCGCCGGCGAAATCGCCCTCGCCGTCGTGGTGCTCATCTCCACCACGCTTCTGGTCGAAAGTTTCATTCGCATGGTGCATTCGGACCTCGGATTCCGCTCCCAGGGCCTCATGACCGCACAGATCGAACTTCCCAAGACAGGGTACTCGAGCGACGCGCAAATTCGTAATTTTGGGGAAGCCCTGCACTCCCGCATCCACGCCATACCGGGAGCCCAATCCGCGGCCATCAGCCAGTTCATTCCCTTTGGGGGGTATGGCGATACCGCATTGATTCACGTCGTCGGCAAACCGCCGGAGACCGCCGGAGAAGAGCTCGGCGCGATGGATACTGCCGTGTCGCCCGATTTTTTCTCAACCATGCAAATCCCTCTTTTGCGCGGACGCTTGTTCACCGCGCAGGACGATTCTCATTCCCCGCTGGCCGTCGTCATCAATCAGACCCTCGTCGAACAGCAGTTCGGCGCGAAGGATCCTATCGGCCAAAGACTGGAAGTCGGTGAAAACCATACTGTGTTCGACATCGTAGGAGTGGTGGGCAACGTAAAGTTTTTCAATTTAGCCGACCGCCCGCACCGGCAAATCTACTTTTCCTTTGCGCAAAAACCTGCGCGCAACATCGGCATCGTGGTTCGTTCGGCGAATCCTACTGCGCTCGCCGGCGCGATCCGCGACGCGGTCTGGTCGGTGGACGCCAGCCAGCCGGTCTCCTTGGTTCGCACGCTCGACGACACAATTCGCGAGCAGAACACGGGAAATTCGATCTTGACCGATCTCGTCGGCTTCTTCGGCGCGCTGGCCTTGCTCTTGGGGATGATCGGCATCTATGGCGTGATGGCGATTTCCGTGGCCCAGCGCACCCGCGAAATCGGAATCCGCACGGCCCTGGGCGCTACCCCGCGGCAGGTCATGCGCATGGTCATTGGCCAGGGATTGAAACTGTCGTTGGTGGGAATCGTAATCGGCCTCGTGGCGGCAGCGGGTGCGACACGCGGGCTGGCGTTTATGCTGTATGACGTGAAGGCCAGCGATCCTTGGACGTTCGCCGGCGTTGCGCTGGCGTTCGCGCTGATCGCGTTGCTCGCTTGCTACATTCCCGCGCGGCGCGCCACGCGCGTGGACCCGATGGTCGCGTTGCACTACGAATAACAGGCGGGGAACGCATGGGAAACTTGTGGCAAGACCTCAAGTACGGCGCGCGAATGCTGGCGCGGAGTCCGGGCTTCACGCTGGTCGTCCTTCTGACGCTCGCGCTCGGCATCGGCGCGAACACGGCAATTTTCAGCGTAGTGGACGCCGTGTTGCTTCGACCGCTTCCCTTCCCGCGCCCCGACCGGCTGGTGCTTTTGACCGAGCGCACGGCTCAATTTCCTATTCTCTCCGTCAGCTATCCAAATTATGTGGACTGGAAACGGATGAGCCATTCCTTCGAGGCTTTGGGCGGCGTCCAAACTGCGAATTTGACCCTGACCGGTGCGGGCGACGCGAATCGCGTTGCCGCGCAGAGAGTGAGCGCCAACCTCTTCGCCATGCTCGGAATCCGTCCCCTGGCCGGCCGAACATTCCGCCCCGAGGAAGACAAGGCGGCTGGCGCCCCCGTCGCGCTCGTCAGTTACGGCTTGTGGAAACGCCAATTCGGCGGCGGTAATCTCCTGGGTCAATCGATCACGCTCGACAATAAATCCTACACGGTGGTGGGCATCCTCCCGCCGAATCTGACGATTCTCGGACAATCAGCGGATGTGATGGTCCCGATGGAACCGTGGGCGGCCACTCTTCCCGACGATCGCGCGTGGCACGTCGGAATTGCGCCCATCGCGCGGCTCAAGGATGGCGTTACCATCGAGCAGGCGCGCGCCGAGATGAATGGAATCGTGGAAGATCTGGGCAAGCAGTATCCACTTTACAATACGCTGACCGGCGCGAACGTCTATCGCATGCAGGAGCAACTCGCGCAAAACACCCGATCCGCGCTGCTGGTGATGCTCGGCGCCGTTGCGTTCGTTTTACTCATCGGCTGCGCGAACGTCGCAAATCTGCAATTGGCCCGCGCCGTCGGACGGCAAAGAGAAATTGCGGTGCGCATGGCGATTGGCGCGAGCCGCGGCCGGCTCTTGCGGCAGCTACTTACGGAAAGTTTACTCACTTCGTTGTGCGGAGCCGGGTTGGGCGCGATGCTCGCGTGGCTGGCGACGCCTCGGCTGCTGGCGCTGGCTCCCAATCTCATCCCCCTCGGAAACACCGTCGAGATTGACGGCCGGGTGCTCGCATTCACAGCGGCAATTGCACTACTCGCTGGCGTCGCGTTCGGCCTGGCGCCGGCGCTGCACGCAGCGCGGACCGACGTGCGCGATGCGCTCAACGAAACTGTGCGCGGCAGCGAAGGGGGGATGCGGCACCGGAAACTTCGCGGCGCGCTGGTAATTGCCGAAGTCGCGATCACGATGGCGCTACTGGTGGGAGCGGGCCTCTTGCTTCGCAGCTTCGAGCGGCTTCAGAACGTCGCCATCGGATTTCCCATGGAACATCTACTCGTAGCCGACGTTCCCGTCTCGGCCCAGGCCTACACGAAGCCCGACCAAAGATTGGAGTTTTTCGACCGGCTCATGGAACGCGCCGCAGCCATTCCGGGAGTGGAGAAGGCCGGCGCGGCTTCGTTTCTTCCTGTGAGCGGGAGGGGCTCGGCGATCTACTTCAATATCGAGAAGCGACCTCCGGCTTCCGCACAAGAATACGTCATCGCCAACTTCCGCGCGGTTAGCTCCAACTACTTACAAACGCTTGAAGTACCCCTCCTGCAAGGCCGATGGCTCTCGCCAGCCGATAAAGAAAACTCCCCGGCCGTGGTGATCATCAATCACACGATGGCCCGGACTTACTTCGGCGACGGATCTCCGCTCGGGCAGCGAATGCAGCTCGGCGCGCTCCCCGACAAGGACTCGCCCTGGATGGAAATCGTCGGCGTCGTGGGCGATATCAAGCAGGCGCCGGATACAGACTCTCCCGCCGAAATGTATCTTCCTTTCCGGCAAGCGGACGCAATGATTCCCGTTCTTCAGATGTCCGTCGTGCTTCGGACAACGGAGGCGCCACTATCGGAGGCCAGCGCGCTCGGCAGCATCGTGCGCGACCTGAATCCGAACCAGCCGCTAGTTAAAGTGCGTACGATGGAAGACAACCTTGCGACGACCATTGCGCTGCCGAAATTCAGGACCACGCTGCTGGCGTTGTTCGCTGGCATCGCGCTGCTGCTGGCCGCCATCGGCATTTACAGCGTGATATCCTACAGCATCACCCAGCGTACGCGCGAAATCGGCGTGCGCATGGCGTTGGGCGCCGCTCCGAGCGATGTGCTGCGCCTGACGTTGCGAAGCGGAATCCTGCTGGCGCTTACCGGAGTCATTCTCGGCGCAGCACTTTCGCTGGCCCTCACACGAACCATTGGAACTTTTCTCTTCCAGGTTAGCGGGACGGACGCCGCCACCTACCTCGCTGTTGGCGGACTGTTTCTCGGGATCGCCACGGCGGCCTGCTGGATTCCTGCGCGGCGTGCCACGCGCGTGGATCCGATGGTCGCGTTGCACTATGAGTGAGATTGGCTTCCGAGCGGCGCGCCGCGGGATGAAGTTGCCGGCGGCGCATCGCTGAAGAGAGACAGGTCACGATAATGGAACCACTGGTCGAACTGCGAAATCTTGAGAAGGCCTACGACATGGCCGGCGGCAAGTATTTTGTATTGCGGCGGATCAATCTCGATATCGCGCAAGGCGAATTCGTAACCATCATGGGGCCCTCCGGCGCGGGGAAATCTACGCTGCTCGCGATTCTCGGAATGCTGGACAGCGCCTGGACCGGCGAATTTCACTTCGCCGGACAGCCGGTTCACAAACTCAATTTGAAACAGCGCAATGAACTACACAAACAGTACGTCGGCTTCGTTTTTCAGAGCTACCACCTGATCGACAATCTCACCGTGTTTGAGAATCTGGAGATTCCGCTCTCCTACAAAAATGTGCCGCGCGCCGAACGCGAGAGCCGGGTATGCGACGTGCTCGACCGATTCCAAATCGTCGGCAAAAAGGATCTCTTTCCGAGCCAGCTCTCCGGTGGACAACAGCAATTGGTCGGAGTAGCGCGCGCCGTCATCCTGAATCCCAAAGTGATTCTCGCCGATGAACCCACGGGCAACCTTCATTCCAGCCAGGGCGAGGAGATCATGCAATTGTTCAAGCGCCTCAACGACGAAGGCACGACGATCGTTCAGGTAACACACTCAGAACGGAATGCTGCGTTCGGCCACCGCATCATCAACCTCAAGGACGGCTGGGTTGTGGACGGCCGCTGAGTTCCCTCGAGATTTTCCCTTACCGCGACTGAGGCCAACACTCTTCTTCTGCGACGACTCGAGACTCGTTTACTTCTGCAAATGCTTGCGATTGCACTCATGCGAGATCCACGACAGGCCTTCGGAGCACACTTTGCTTCGGGAACGTTTGAGGGACGCGCGACGTTGAATTAGAGAGCGGCCGTAACGCCGGAGGCGCTTCTCAGGAAGCGCTGCACGGGTTAGGATGATTCACCGGCCGTGAATGCCACGAATATGCGACCCGTTACTCCGAGCGCGCCACGCGTGCTGCTTGCGGACGATCTGCCGGACGTCCGCGAGGCGCTGCGTCTTCTCTTGAAAGGCGAAGGATTCGAGACGCAGGCTGTCTCTTCGCCCGCCGAACTGATTGCCACGCTTGAGACAAGGGAATTCGACGCAATCCTCATGGACCTGAATTACGCGCGTGACACGACCTCGGGCGAGGAGGGCCTCGATCTACTCGGGCGCATCCAGGCCATGGACAGCGCGTTGCCTGTGATCGTGATGACGGCATGGGGAAGCGTGGAGCTGGCGGTGGAGGCGATGCGCCGCGGCGCGCGCGATTTCATCCAGAAGCCGTGGGAGAACGCGCGGCTGATCTCAATCTTGCGGACGCAAATCGAACTGCGCCAGGCACTGCGCCGCGAATTTCGTCTCGAAGCCGAAAACCGGCTGTTGCGCGCGGAACACAGGCCAACGCTGATTGCGGAAGCGCCCGCGATGCAGCCGGTGCTGGAGCTGATCGCGCGGATCGGACCTTCGGACGCGAACGTGCTCATCACCGGCGAACACGGCACAGGAAAGGAAGTTGTGGCGCAAACGCTGTACGCGCTTTCGGATCGCGCCGCGAAGCCGATGGTGGCAGTGAACGCCGGCGGGCTCAGCGAAGGCGTGTTCGAGAGCGAATTGTTCGGGCACGTGAAGGGCGCGTTCACGGACGCGCGAACGGATCGCGTGGGCCGCTTCGAGCTCGCCGAAGGCGGCACGCTATTTCTGGACGAGATCGCCAACATCCCGCTGAATCTGCAGGCGAAGCTGCTGCGCGTGCTGGAGACGGGCGAGATGGAGCGTGTCGGCTCGTCGCGGACCCAGCGCGTGGACGTGCGCCTGCTCGCCGCGACAAACGCAGACGTGCATGCAGAAGTCGCCGCCGGGCGATTCCGGCAGGATTTGCTCTTCCGGTTGAACACCATCGAGATTCATCTGCCGCCGCTGCGAGAGCGGCGCGAAGACATTCCGTTGCTTGCGGCGCATTTTCTGCGCGCGTATTCGCAGAGATATCGCAAGGCGCTGCGGGGTTTCGACGTGGCGGCGCAGCAGGCGCTTGGGTCGCACGCCTGGCCGGGCAACGTGCGCGAACTCGATCACGCGGTGGAGCGTGCGGTGCTGATGGCGCAAGGCGATCAGGTGCGGCCGAGCGATCTCGGTCTGCGCGCGGCCGGGGCGGGCAGCGCGGCTCGAATCGAAGAGATGAGTCTCGAAGACGTCGAGCGCTATCTGGTACAGCGAACACTGGCGCGCTGCGACGGCAACGTCAGCCAAGCCGCGAAGGCGTTGGGCCTTTCGCGGAGCGGGCTGTATCGCCGGATGCAAAAGCACAATCCATGAAGCGGCTCACGTTCGAGCGGCGCGTGCTCCTGCTGGCGCTGGCGGCGGGCCTGCCGGGGTCGGTGGTCGCGCTGACTCTGCTGTGGACCGGCGACTTCAGCTCACGACTTGCTTGGACACTCACGCTGCTGATCGTGGGCTGCTGGCTCGGATTCGCATTCGGCCTGCGGCACCGCGTCGCCTTTCCGCTGCAAACCCTTTCCAACATTCTGGCTGCGATCCGCGAAGAAGATTTTTCGATGCGCGCGCGCGGCGCCGGGTACGGGGATGCGATGGGCGAGGTGCTGATTGAAGTGAATGCGCTGGGCGAGACGCTGCGCGAACAGAGGCTGGGGGCGCTCGAAGCCTCGGCGCTGCTTCGCAAAGTGGTGCAGGAAATTGACGCGGCGGTGTTCACGTTCGACCAGAATAACCGCCTGCGGCTCGTGAATCGCGCGGGCGAACGTTTGCTGGCGGAGCCTCCGGAACGACTGCTGGGGGCAACCGCGGAAGATCTTGGGCTGGCGACGTGCTTGGAGGGCGATGCGCCGCGGACACTCGATATAAGTTTTCCCGGCGGCACCGGGAAATGGGACATCCGGCACAGCAGCTTTCGCGAGGGCGGGTTTCCGAACCGGCTGCTGGTGCTCAGCGATCTGAGCCGTCCGCTGCGCGAAGAAGAACGGCAAGCCTGGCAGCGATTGATTCGCGTCATCGGCCACGAATTAAATAATTCGCTGGCGCCGATTCAATCGGTGGCCGAAAGCTTGGAAACGCGACTGTTGCGCGCGAAGGGAATATCCGCGGGGGGCGATGTGGCCGGGATGTCCGCGGAGACGACCGACGATATGGAGAAAGGGCTGGGCGTGATTCGCGCGCGCGCGGAGGCGCTCGGCCGGTTCATGGCGGCGTACGCACAACTTGCGCGTTTGCCGCAGCCTAACCGGCGGCCGATGGAAGTTGCGGCGTGGATTCACCGGGTTGCGCGGCTCGAGACGCGCCTGACGGTAAGCGTGGCGGAAGGGCCGAAGATGACAATTTCCGCCGATGGCGATCAACTGGAGCAACTTCTAATTAATCTGGTGCACAACGCGGCCGACGCGGCGCGGGAGACCGGGGGCGGCGTGCGCGTCGGATGGGAACGCGGGAGGCGGCAACTCACTGTATGGGTGGAAGACGAAGGGCTGGGGCTGTCCAATACGGCGAACCTGTTTGTTCCATTTTTCACCACGAAGCAAGGCGGATCGGGAATTGGCCTGGTACTTTCGCGCCAGATTGCGGAAGCGCACGGAGGAAATCTCACGCTTGAGAATCGCCGCAAGGCACGTGGGTGCCTGGCGAAACTGCGGTTGCCACTCTCGGCGCCGGCTGGCGAGGCGCATGAATCCAAGTGAGCGGCTGCGAATTCTGGAAAGCGAAATCGTAGCCTGCCGGAAGTGCCCCCGGCTCGTGAAGTATCGCGAGGAAGTTGCGCGGGTGAAACGGCGTGCGTATCTCGAATGGACGTACTGGGGACGTCCCGTGCCGGGATTCGGCGACGCGCACGCTGGACTATTGATTCTGGGCCTAGCGCCCGCAGCCCACGGAGCGAATCGGACGGGGCGCGTGTTCACTGGCGATCGTTCGGGGGATTTTCTTTACCGCGCGTTGCATCGGGCCGGGTTCGCGAACCAGCCGGTATCGTCGGGGCGTGAGGATGGTCTGCGGCTGCGAAACGCATTCATCTCAGCGACGATTCGCTGCGCCCCGCCGGCGAATAAGCCGCTGCCTCAGGAAATCCGGAATTGTCTGCCGTACTTTGAGACGGAGCTGGATACAATCCGGCCGCGCGCGGTGCTCGCGCTGGGGAAAATCGCATTCGATGCGTACTTGCGCGTTCTCAAGCAGCGCGGGCTGATCGAGCGCCTCTCCGCCTATCGCTTCGGCCACGGCGCGCGCTGCGCGCTACCAGCGCCGCTGCCCCAACTCTTCACAGCGTATCACCCGAGCCAGCAAAATACGCAGACCGGGCGGCTGACCGTGGCGATGTTTGCAAGCGTGCTGAAGGAGATTCGCAAATTCTTGGAATCGTAGGGCACCGAGTGGTTACCGTTCGCCTTCGTGGGTGACGATGTGCACGTCCACGCCGGGCGCGTCGCGCAAAAACCGGTTTACGGCGGTCAGATAGAAATAGCGGCGTAAGCCCTTGTCCGCAGTGCGGCCGAAGATAATCTGGGTGATGCGCTTTTCCCGGACCACCTCGGCGACGGCTCCCGCAACGTTCTTCCCGCGGACGCGGACGAGCTGCGCGCCGAGATCGTGCGCAAACTGAATATTGGCTTCGAGAGTTCGCTGGTCTTGCGGCTTGCTGTCAGCACCCGTATCCACATAGATGACGTAAAACTCGGCATCGAGCCGGCGGGCCATGCGCGCGGCGCGGGCCACGATATATTGCGCCGCGGGATTCGAGCTGATGCAAACGGCGAGGCGCTCGCGAACGGCCCAATTGTTATCGATGTCCTTCGCGGCCATGTAGGACTCCAGGCTGCGATCCACATGCTCCGCGACCTGGCGAAGGGCGAGTTCGCGCAGTGCGATAAGGTTTCCGCTGCGAAAGAAATTGGTGAGCGCCTGATTGACTTTCCCGGGGTTATACACATCGCCGCGGCGGAGGCGGTTCTGCAGGGCCTCGGGCGTGAGGTCCACCATCACAGTTTCATTGGCCAGCAGGGGAACCCAGTCCGGGACGGTTTCGCGGACGGTGATGCCGGTAATGGCATTTACGGTGGGCGCGAGGCTCTCCATGTGCTGGATGTTCATGGTCGAGATGACGTCGATCTTCGCGGCCAGTATTTCCTGCAAATCTTCATATCGCTTGCGGTGCTTGCTGCCGGGGATGTTGGTGTGGGCGAGCTCGTCGAGCAAAACGACCTGTGGGCGCCTCGCGATGACCGCGTCCACGTCCATCTCCTCGAACAGGGTGCCTTTGTATTCGATCTGCTGGCGCGGGACAGCTTCGAGTTGCGATGCGAGTTCCACGATTCCCGCGCGGCCGTGCGTCTCGACCACCCCGATGACCACATCTTCGCCGCGAGTGTGGCGGCGGATTCCCTCGCTCAGCATGGCGAAGGTTTTGCCGACTCCCGGCGCATAGCCCAGAAATAGCTTGAACGCGCCCTTCGTTTTCTCGGGCGGCGAGACGACCTCGAGCCAGTCTTCAGGACGTTTGGGCATGGGCGTTATAACCGCAGCACTTAGGCTACAATAACCGGGTGCATTGGCGCATTTTGAATCGTGCGTTGCGTTTCGTTCTGGCGCTGGCCATCGTCCTGGCCGTCACCTGGATATTTCGCAGGTTGCTCCCGGCCAATCACACGACGGTTGCGCTTTTTTTCCTCCTGGCAATTCTAGCAGTTTCGGCGGCGTGGGGTTTCACGGTTTCTGCGTTCATGTCCGTGGCCGCCATGCTGGCGTTCAACTACTTTTTCCTTCCGCCGGTGGGGAAGTTCACGGTTGCGGACCCTCAAAACTATTTTGCGCTGTTCGCTTTCCTCGCAACTTCGCTCACGGGGAGCCAACTTTCTCAACGGATGAAACGAGAGGCAGAAGAAGCGCACCGGCGGCGAGACGAAGCCGAACGGCTGTACACCTTCAGCCAGAGGCTTTTGGTCTCAGGGAACGTGATTACCCTGCTCAACGCGATTCCGAACCATATCGTAGAATCTTTCGGGATGGGAGCCGCGGCGCTCTATCTCGAGAACAAGAACAAGTTCTACCGTTCAGGCGGCGGCGTCAGCCTGGATGAGGACGAAATGCGGCGCGTGACGCACCGGGAGGAACCGGTCTTTGATACGCAGCGGAGTCTATACTTCGTGACGGTGCGGATGGGAAATCGAGCCATCGGAAGCCTGGGAATGTCGGGGCGCGCGCTGTCGCGGGAAACGCTGGAGGCCTTGGGCACGATGGTGGCGATCGCGGTCGAGAGGGCGCGCGCGGTCGAAGAACTTGGAAAGACGGAAGCGACGCGGGAAGGCGAGCGGCTGAAATCGGCGCTGCTCGATTCCATCACGCACGATTTTCGGACTCCTCTGACCTCCATCAAGGCTTCTGTGACGAGCCTGCTTTCGGCTTCTCCCGCGGGCACGCAAGATACGCACGAGCTGCTCACCGTCATCAACGAAGAATGCGACCGGCTGAACCGGCTGGTTGGCAACGCCGCCGAAATGGCGCGGCTCGACGCCGGCGAATTTGAATTAAACCGCCAGCCGCAAGCGCTCGCGGACATTATTTCCGCCGCGCTGGAGCAATATAAAGTGCCCCTCGGCCAGCGCGAAGTGCGCGTGGAATTGCCCGCGGACCTGCCTCCGGTGAACGCGGATTTCGCGCGCATCAAGGATGTATTGGCCCGGTTGATTGAAAATGCGGACGCCTACTCGCCGAAAGAATCTCCCATCACGATCACTGCGGAAGCGAACGGAGAGTTGGTCACCACGTCCATTGCAGACCAGGGCCCGGGAATCGAGGAAATGGAAATGACTCTAATTTTCGACAAGTTCTATCGCGGGCGGAATCAGCGATATCTCGTGCAAGGAACGGGAATGGGCCTGCCGATCGCGAAGGCGATCATCGAAGCGCACGGCGGGACGATCGGCGTGACCAGTCAACTCGGCCGCGGTTCCGTTTTTTCCTTCACGCTGCCGATTGCGCGGGGACGGACGGCCACGGCATGAAATCTCCTACGATTCTCGTGGTGGACGACGAGCCGCAGATCCGGCGTGTATTGCGGACGACGCTGGCGGCGGACGGATACTCGATCATCGAAGCCCACGACGGAGCGGATGCGCTCCTCAAACTTGGCAGCGAACGGCCCGATCTCGTTCTTCTCGACATGAACATGCCCGGCATGGACGGCCTCGAAGTGTGCCGCGAGATCCGCTTGGCGTCCGATGTGCCGATCCTGATGCTGACCGTGCGCAATGCGGAGCGGGACAAAGTGCGCGCGCTCGATGCCGGTGCGGACGATTACGTCGTCAAGCCGTTCGGGATTCAGGAGCTTCTGGCCCGCATTCGGGCGGCTCTGCGCCGGACCTTGCCGGATGAAGACGCCGTCACAGTCGCGAGCAAAGAATTTAACCTGGATTTCAGCGCCCGCGATTTCTCCGTGCGCGGCAAGGCGGTCCATTTGACACCGAAAGAGTCGGATGTGCTGAAGGAACTCGTGCGGAATCACGGCAAACCTATTTCACACCGCAGGCTGCTGCAGGCGGTCTGGGGGCCGGATTACGGGGAACAGACGGAATATTTGCGCGTCGTGGTCAACCAGCTTCGCAAGAAAATCGAGGCCGATTCGTCGCGGCCGAAATTCCTTCTGACGGAACCTTGGATCGGATACCGCTTCGTCCTGCCGCGGGATGCCCGCGCGCACGGAACAGAGAGTGAATCGGAATAAAGTAAGTTAGAGTGGGCCAGCCTCCCGGAACCAGCGCACAAAATTCTTAAGTCCGGAATCCAGCGATGTTTGGGGCTGATAACCCAGAAATTTTTGTGCGCGCGAAATATCAGCCCAGGTCGCCGGAACGTCGCCCAATTGTGGCGGCATCGCGCGCCGGACGGCCTTCTGGCCGGTGGCGACTTCCAGCTTCGCAATCAAATCATTCAGCGTGACCGGGTGCGAATTGCCAAGATTGAAGACTTCAAATTTCGCGCCATGAGTCGCTGCGGGCACAAACTCCAGCGCCGCAAGCACGCCGGACACGATGTCGTCCACGTAGGTGTAATCTCGCGCCGCTGAGCCGTCTCCGAATACCGGAATGGGTTCGCCAGCTTCCATCATCGCGGTAAATTTGTGAATGGCGAGATCCGGTCGCTGCCGCGGCCCATAAATGGTGAAGAAGCGCAGGCAAACGGCCTCAAAGTGGTAGAGATGTGCGTAGGCAAAGAGCAGCAATTCACCCGCGAGTTTTGTGGCGGCGTAGGGAGAAATGGGCCGCAGATCCCTTTGATCTTCCGAGAACGGGACCGCGCTCGTTGCGCCGTAGACTGAACTCGAAGAGCCGTACACGAACTTCTCGACGCCGAATTCCTTTGCGAGCTCGAGCAGCTGCATCGTGCCAAAGACGTTGACGCGTTCGTAGAGCGCCGGCCGCTCGATCGATGGCCGCACACCGGCGCGGGCAGCAAGATGGATCACGACGCTTGGCCGGACCGCGGCGAAAACCTCGCGCAGCTTTGAAGTTTCGCAGATGTCCAACTGGAAAAACTCAAACGATCCTTTGCGGCGGGCTTCCTCCAGATTCGCTTTCTTTCGCGCGGGAGGGTAGAAGTCTTCAAGGCTATCAATGATTGCGAGCGAATTCCCGCGCGAAAGCAGCGCTTCCGCCACATGGGAACCGACGAAACCGGCACCGCCGGTCAGAAGCATCTTTCGGGGATTCGCGCTCATGGAGAAATCTTCAACTAGCCATCCGAGCCGTCGCGGAAGACACCTGTGTTGAAAATTGGGCCACGTTTTGGCGGCTCGCCCACTGCAGCCATTCGCTCAGCACAATCAGCGCCCACAGCGAGCGAGAATGGTCGGCCTTGCGTTGCCGCTGCTCCTCCAGCATCGCTACAGCCGCTTCGTTACGCAGTCCCATTTCGTCAAGCAGGGGCGAGGAAAGCTGGGAGTGGGCCCAATCGTAAAGCGGCTCGCGCAACCAACGTGCGAGCGGCACAGAAAGCCCACGCTTGCGACGATTCACGATCGACGACGGCAAATAATTCGAGGCGTACTTCTTCAGGAAGACCTTGGTCGTGAAGCCGTGCACGCGATCCCGCGCCGCGAGGCATGCCGCGTATTCCATGACGCTCATATCCAGATATGGCGCGCGCAGTTCAATCGCAAACTGCATGCTCGCCCGGTCAGCTTTCGTGAGCAGGCCTTCCGCGAGCGAATTTTCGAGATCCGCCCGCTGCAGCACGTTAAGCATGTCCACGCGCGTCACTTCGCCGGATGTCGCCGGATCGACCGGCCGCGTTTCCGTTGGCGCGACGCCGAGGCGCTTCAAAACTGCGGGGGAAATCACCGAAGTCCATAGCAGGTGGCGAGGGACGGGCGCCAGCCCATCGCCGCGTACGAAGCGTTTAAGCAGAAAGGATAAGGTGACTTTCTTGTCCGTCGCGGGCCAGCGCTCCACTCCGCGACGCAAAAGCGAGCGGATAAATGACGGCAGGCGCGCGTAACGTTCCGCCAGGTTTGCGCCGAGATACGTCGGGTAGCCGCCGAAGAGTTCGTCAGCGCCTTCGCCGACCAGCGCGATCTTGACGTCCTGAGCGGCGCGCCGCGAGAGCAAGGCCGTCGGCACCCAGGCTGGATCCGCCAGGGGTTCTCCCGACGAAGCGATAAGTTCTGTCAAAGTCGCAGGGACAACTTCGGGAGTGACGTCCACCCGGTGCAATTCGAGCCCAAGCAATTTGGCCGCACTCTCCGCATAGCCGCTCTCGTCATAGGACGGCTCGAAAAACCTCAGCGTATACGAATGGAGCGTGTAGTCCGGGCGCAGTTTGCGAAGAACCGCGGCCACGAGAGAGGAATCCAGGCCTCCGCTCATGTACACGCCGTACGGGACGTCCACATCGCTCTGCGAGCGCACCGCTTCGCGAAAAATCTCATCGAACTCGCGGGGACTTGCCGCTTTTTTTTCAGCGGCACGGATTGAATTCCACCGCCAGTACCTGCGAGTGGACACTTTCTGTCCGCGAATCTCGATAATTTCACCGGGGCCGACCTTGCGAATCCCCTCGAATGGGCTCAACGGCGCGGAAAAGAATCCGGCAGCAAGATAACCGCGCAGGGCCTCGACATTCACGCTGGTTCGCAGATGAGCAACGCCTACAAGCGCGGAGAGCTCGGACGCGAACCATGCTTCATCGGAAACATGGAAATGCAGCGGGCGCTCTCCCGCGCGATCGCGCGCGAGAAGCAGAAGCTGATCGCGGGCGCTCCAGAGCCCGATCGAAAACGCACCGGTCAGGTGCTCAACAAATTCGGAGCCCAGCTCGAGAAATAACCCGGGAAGCACGGCGACATCGGTTTCCGCCACGACAGGACGCCCCCGCGACGCCAGCCAGCGCTTCAGTTCGCGGTGATTGTCGATCTCGCCGTTGCACACGACGACGATTCCGCTCGCTTCGTCCACGATCGGTTGCTGGCCGTCGCTTAAGCCGCGAATCGCCAGGCGCACCGCGCCGAGCGTGGCCGCTCCCTGGCTCGACACGCCCCAACCATCCGGGCCGCGATGGACAAGGCGCTCGAGCATGAGAGACACATCGGCCTCGCGCGCGGCCGCTTCGCCGCGCCCATCCCAATCGATGACCCCGCAAATTCCGCACACTCTAGCGCGTCCTCGCCGGCGGCAGGAGCGCTCCCCACCACCCGGGAATTATTTCCTGGACCTCGACGCCCGCACGGGAGGCAAGCGACTCGAGTTGCGTCTTCCGATCGTCGCGCGCGATCATAAATGCGGGGCGCGACTCCTGAGCCAGCCACCCCGGCAATTCGCTAGGAGGAAGGACGTTCGGCGGCCACGTTCGGTTGCTCTCGAGTGAGAACGCCACATAGTTGCTGGTCGTCTCGTGTCCATCGATGCTTACCAGATACACGGCCCGTCCTAGATAATACGGCAAGCCGGTGGGAAAACATTGCAGAAGAACGACGTCCGCGGGACCGGCGGCCGCAGCCACGTGCGCGGCCAGGGAGCGACTCGAAAGAGTTTCCGCATAGGTCTGCACGCTTCCCCACGCCAAGGTGAGCCACAGGGACATGAACACGGCAAAGAGCGCAAACACGAACTTGGCGCTGCGAAAAGAATATGCCACCAGGCCGAGGACCGTGATGATGGCGAATGCCCAGCAAGTTGCGCCGAAGAGTCCCTGCAACAATTGTCCTTCAATGCCGTGAACGTTCAGGCCCTTAATTAGGTACTGGCCGTGATACACGTCGAGCCCGAGCAGCACCGTGATCGCGGCGCTTACGCACGACGTAACCAGCGCACTGCGACGCACCAGTCGCGCGGCCGCACCGGCCGGCTGTTCCCAGGATAACGAGAAGAGCCTGGCGATGAGAATCCCGAGCGCCACGACACCGGGCAATACGTATTCGGGTAGTTTCGATTTGGAAAGCGAGAAGAATATGACGACAACAACGGCTGCGACGGCGAGCATCCTCTCAACAGGCAGGATGCGATCGCGAGCTCGCCACGCGGAGACCACGGCTTCGGGCAGCAACATACTCCACGGAAAAACAAATACGGCGATGACGATCGCGTAATAATAGAACGGCGCGTGCCGGTGAAACCTTTGCGTAGTGAACCTTTGAAAGGACTCCAAAACAATGCCGTAGTAAGGGAAATCGTGCCGGCGGAGCGTCACCCCCAGGAACCAGGCGAGCACGATGGCAAAGAAAATTGTCAGATTCAACGGCGCGCAAATCCTTCGGAACACGCCGCGGTTGCCTTCGATGAGCCCGAAGACCAGAAGAACCAGCAGCGGCACGAGGAAACCTACCGGGCCTTTGATCCAGGTCGCCATGGCGGCGGCAAAAGCTCCGGTCGCATACCAGTTGCGCTGTTCCCGCCCGGAACTCTTTTCCGCAAGATAGCCGGCGAAAATCGCGGAGCAAACCGCAAGCGTGAGCGCCATGTCGAAAATCACGATGCGCGAGAAAGAGACGTACATCGGCGTCGCGCCCAGAACCACCACGGCCAGCGTCCCCGTGCGCCAATCGAACTCGCGGCGGCAAAAAAGATAAACCACCACCAGCAACGCGAAACCGAAAACGGCGGAAGGAAGCCGCGCTGCAGCTTCCGATTTTCCAAAGAGAGAAAATGACAGAGCGACAGCGCGGAAATAAAATGCCGGCTTATCGAGGTACGGCAGCCCGTCGTACGTAGGAACGAGCCACGCCCCGCTCGTCTTCATCTCGAGGGCGATGGAGGCATTCCGGCCTTCATCGGGATTGATCAACGCCCAGCCGCCGAGCCTTGCGAATAAACACAATCCCGCAAACAAAAACGCGGCGAGAGTCCACCACAATCGGGCCTTGCGCTGAGTTTCCCCGGTGAGCGAAGAGATCTCAGCCCGGCCGGGCTCACCCATGGGAACGCATTCGGGGGGAGGATTCCGGGAGTTCCGCACGCGCGCTCAATTCCACAATTTGCGGGCGCTTCATCCGGCGCTCGAGCCACATCACGCCGAAAAGATCCACGATGCTCACCCACAGCCTGTCCCAAACGCCGTAGTGCGTCTTGCCGCGCTGCCTCGGGCGATGTGTCACTTCCACGGAGATCACTTTTCCGCCAGCGGCTTGTACGAGCGTGGGCAGGAAGCGATGCATATGGTCAAACTGCGGCAGCGTCAAAAACAGCTCGCGCGAGAAAAGTTTCAGGCTGCATCCCGTGTCGGGAGTGCCATCGCGCAAGGCCATGCGCCGGACCCGGTTCGCAATGCGCGAAGAGACGCGCTTGACCCAGGCGTCCCGCCGCCGCTTCCGGTTGCCGCAAATCAGTTGCGGCGCGAACGGTTGGTTGGAATCGTGAAGCACGTTCAATAATGCGGGAATGTCCACCGGGTCATTCTGGCCGTCGCCGTCCAGCGTGACAATCCACGGCGCGCGCGCGTTCCGTATTCCGGTGACCAGCGCGGCGCTCTGCCCGCAAGGCTCCGCGTGACGCACGACGCGCAACGCCGGATAGACCTGCATCGCGGAAATCAGAAGCTCCGTCGTCCCGTCAATGCTGCCGTCGTCCACATAAATGACTTCAAACGTCTCCACGCCATCGAGGGCGGCTTGGATTTCAGCCAGCAGCGGCTCAATGTTTTCAGCTTCGTTGCGCACCGGCACCACGACGGAAATTGCCGGCGGCAAACCCAGACTCGTCTCAGATGCCATTCAGAACCGCCCCTATGCGCTGCGGCGCAGCGCACACCCCATAAGAATCTGGATGCTATCACACCCGGAGCGGTAGCTTCGACCCCTTGCGAGGGCCTGGGGGAGGTTCCGGAACTCAGGGGTAAATGACTGTTGTCACGGCAATTGTAGGTTCCTTTCTGCCGCCGCGCGAAGTACAATTTCCAGCTTCTGGGGCGCTTTCCACTCGTGGCGAACCGCTCGCGGTGATCCACAGGCTCTGCTCCAAAACACAATCGGCGAGGGAACTAATGAAGAAACTGAGTATGCTGGGCATTGTGGTGGCAGCGTCGTTTTTTATGATGAGCGGAGCGGTCCGTTCCTGGGGACAGGCGCCGCCAGCCGAGCCCAAACCGGCGGAGGCCCCGCCGAAGCCCGCCGCACCGCCCGAGACTCCCAAGGAAGAAACGTCTGTAACGGATCACACCATCCACATTGGCGGCCAAACGATCCCTTACAAGGCCACCGCCGGCACGATTATTCTGAAAAATGAGAAAGACGAGCCGATCGCGAGCATGTTCTACACTGCCTACATCCGGAGCGACGTGAAGGATTCGAGCCAGCGCCCGCTGGCGTTCCTCTACAACGGAGGCCCCGGCTCATCGTCCGTTTGGCTACACATGGGGGCTTTCGGGCCCCGGCGCGTGGTCACGTCCGACGCGGCTGCCACGCCGCCGCCGCCCTATCAGCTCGAAGACAACGCCAATTCCCTGCTCGACGCGGCCGATCTGGTATTCATCGATCCCGTCGGGACCGGGTTCAGCAAGGCTGTGGGCGACGCGAAGAACAAGGATTTCTGGGGCATTGATGAGGACGTGAAATCCATTGCGCAATTCATCGTTCGCTACGTGAATCGCAATCTGCGCTGGAATTCGCCCAAGTTTCTGATTGGCGAAAGCTACGGAACATTTCGCGACGCGGCCTTGGTGGATTATTTGCAATCCCATGAAGGCATGTACTTCAACGGCGTGGTGATGATCTCGACCGTGCTGGATTTTGAGACCATCGGATTCGATACTGGCTCCGATCTTTCCTACGAGCTTTATATCCCGAGCTACGCCGCGGTCGCCTGGTATCACAAGACGCTCCCCGATCGCTCCGCGGACCTCGCCCCATTTCTCACCGAAGCGCGCCAGTTCGCGTTCGGGGAGTACGCAGCCGCTCTCGCGAAAGGCACGAACATCTCGCCTGAAGAGAAAGCGGCCGTCATCAAGAAGCTGGTGCATTTCACCGGTCTAAGCGAGGACTACTGGACGAAGGCGAATCTCCGCGTAAGGCTGCAGCAATTCATGGACGAACTGCAGCGCGCGAGCGGACTGACCACCGGCCGCTACGACGCGCGCTTTGCCGGTCCGAATTTGGATTTGCTTGAGGAGTATGCGAGCTACGATCCCGTCGAAGCCGCGATTACGGGGCCGTTCACCTCGGCGCTAAACCAATACCTGCGGCAGGATCTGCAAGTCACCAAGGATCAGGACTACATGATTCTGAGCGATGACGCATTTGGGGCCTGGGACTGGAAGCACAAGGGCCCCGGCGGCGATTCCGATCCGACGTCGCCCCCGAACGTCGAGCCCGACTTGGCGGATGCGCTGGTCACCAATCCGCACCTGCGCGTGCAGGTGGAAAACGGGTACTTCGATATGGCCACGCCCTTTTTCTCCACTGAATACACCATGAGCCATCTGGGACTTCCGGCCAGCCTGCAGGATCACATCGAGCTGAAATATTACGATGCCGGGCACATGATGTATCTACACGCGGATGACCTGGTGAAGCTCAAGGCCAACGTGGCGGCCTTCATCGCCACCGCCTCGAAGCCGTGATGTGCTGAGGCACGCCGGGAAAAATCGTTAGGGTTAAACTCCGGCGCGAGGCTTATTCTTCCGCACGAAGAGCGTGTCCTGCTGCGGCTCGCCATCGCATTCGATCGCGATCGTGGTGATCGGGTAGTCGGGCGCTGAGGCGGGCAGGCCGGTCAGCTTCACCTGGAATTTATCCTGCTGGAAATTTACGGATTGTCCCGTGGCGTAGAGGTGCGCGGATTTCACCTGATTCTGCAATCCGGAGATGGCAACGTAATCGCCCGGCCAGAAGTGTACGTGCATATAAAGCGTGTTTCCCTTGCGTGTGAACGAGGCGTACGTCGAGGTGCGCGGCTGGCAGAGATCGGACTGAATGACCGTGTCGCCGTTGCGCTTCATCCACTGGCCCACTTCGCCCAGGATATGAACGGAATCCTCGGGAATGGAACCGTCCAGGCGCGGCCCGATATTGAGAAGATAATTTCCGCCGTCGCGCACGCAGCTGATGAGATTGCGAATCACGGTCTTCGCCGATTTCCAATTGTCGTCGGCGCGCTGGTAACCCCAACTGTCGTTGAGCGTCATGCAACTTTCCCAGGCGCGCCCGCCCGTTTCGGCTTTGATCATTTGTTCCGGCGTTGAGAAATCCCCGTCGAGTTTGTTGCGATTGTTCACGATGATGTCGGGCTGTAGATCGAAGACCATCTTGTTCATTTTTTCGGATTCCCAAGCGACGGGATCGAGCGGCCACGAAACGTCGTACCACAGCACGTCGATTTTGCCGTAGTTGGTCATGATCTCACGGATGAGGCCGTGCGTGTATTCAACGAAACGTTTTCGCGCGTCGTCATTGGTGGCGGCGAGTGCGCCATCCGGATGGTGCCAATCCATCAGCGAGTAATACAAGCCGACGCGCAGGCCTTCCGCGCGCCCCGCCTCAAGATACTCGCGAACGAGATCGCGTCCCGGCCCCTGTTTGGGCGCACAGTAGTCCGTGAGCTTGCTGTCGAAATTGCAGAAGCCTTCGTGGTGCTTGCTGGTCATCACCATGTACTTCATTCCGGTTTCGCGCGCGATGCGGGCGAACTCGCGGGGCGCGTTCGGCTTGGGTTTGAAAATCGCGGCGTTGGCCATGTACTCGCCGATGGGAACCGCCTCGTTTTCCATTTCCCATTCGTGCCGTCCAAACGTGCTGTACACGCCCCAGTGAATGAACATTCCAAATTTCGCGGCGTGCCACCACGCCATGCGCTGCGCGCGGTTCGCGTCTTGCGGAGTCGGCTGCGCTGCCGGAGCCGGCGGCGTCGCCGCGGGAGCAGCAGGTTGCTGAGGAGGTGTCGCCGCAAGTGAGGACAGGGACAACGCGCTCCCGGCGGCCATCGCTGTAGCCGAATGAACCAGCAAATCGCGCCGCGACATTTTTTTTGAATTCATGGCAGCTCTATGCTCCTTTGCAACGTAAAAAGTTTGGAGACCGATATCCACCAAATGCTTCCGTAAAACGATTCGATTGCAGGCCCGGACTCGGAACCAGTTAATCGGCCCGGCGCTATTTCTCTGCTTCCATTTCTTGCGGACTCAATCGCACATGGGAACCGAGAAAAGAGTAAAACGCAATAAAAGCATACGCGAACAGCAACAATCCGTAGGCTTCCGCAAGGCTGTGTAATTTTTCGGAGAGCAATCCCATGGTGGGTGGAAAAATCGCGCCGCCAACGATAGCCATGACGATCAACGAGCCGGCGATCTTCGTGTTCGCCCCCAGGCCTTTCAAGCCGAGCGCAAAGATCGTCGGGAACATCAGTGACATGAAAAAACTGGTGAGAAAAATCGCCCACAGCCCGACCCATCCAGGCAGAAAAACCCCCACGCCGACGAGCCCCAGATTAATGAGGCTGTAGATCCCCATCAATTTCCCAGGCGAAATAAATTTCATTAAATAGGAGGAGGCGAATCTTCCGACGCCGAACGCGACGAGAGTTCCCGTCAAAAAGTACCCCGCGAACTTCTCCGGCTCGTGCGTGTAGTCCTGAACGTAGGTAATGAAATAACTCCAGGTGCCGACTTGCGCGCCCACGTAAAGAAATTGCGCCACGACTGCGAGAATAAAGTGCCGCTGCCCCAACAAATCGAGAACCCGCCCCCGCTCCTCATTTCCCGCGCCCGACTCGTGCTCCCCCGCGATGGCGGGGAATTTCGTCCGCGCGATGAGCGCGGCCAGCACGAGGGCGACAATTCCCAGGACAAAGTAGGGGCGAATGACCCGGAGCGTCTCGAGCTTTAGATAAGCCTGGTACGTATGGGCGGCCTGCATCGCGGCGATCTGCTGCGGGTTCAACTCCACGCCGGAAAAAATAAAGATCGTGCCCACCAGAGCGCCCGTGATCGCGCCGAAGGGGTTGAATGCTTGAGAGAAATTCAAGCGGCGCTCGGAAGTTTCGGGATCGCCTGCTTGGGCGATAAACGGGTTGGCGCCCGTCTCCAAAAAGGACAGCCCGCTGGCGATGACGAACAGAGCGATCAGGAACAAGGAGTAGCGTCCGGCCAACGCCGCCGGCCAAAACAGCAACGCCCCCAGCCCAAAGAGAAGCAGCCCCGTAACGAAGCCCGCCTTGTACCCCAGCTTACGCATCAGGAGACCGGCGGGTACCGCCAGAACGAAGTACCCGAGATAAAACGCGAATTGGATCAAACCTGCCTCAAATCGGGAGATCTCAAAAGATTTCATGAACTGGCGGATGAGAACGTCATTCAGATTGTTGGGAATGCCCCAGAGGAAAAACAGTGTTGTCACCAAGAAGAATGGAAGAATATTGCCCGCCGGAAAAAGTGGCCGCGTCCCACTCCCGTGAGGAGCGCTCGCTGTATTGTTCTGGCTTGATCCGGGCGTCGTCTGTGAAGGCATCAAGGCCTCTCTAGGTCAATGCGCGATCCAAATGCACGTAACCGCCGTCCACAATCATGTGCTGGCCGGTCGTGTGGCCGGACTGGCTTGAAATCAGGAACACGACCATGGCCGCGATCTCTTCGGAGGTCGTCATCCGTTTCTCGAGCGGAATCTTGGAGACGATCGAAGCCAGCTTCGTTTTCGGATCGGGAAACGTTTGAATCCAACGTTCATAGAGCGGCGTCATGACTTCCGCGGGAAGCACCGAATTCACGCGGATCCTGAACGGCAACAATTCGACCGCCCACTCGCGCGTCAATCCCATGATGCCGCCCTTCGATGCCGCGTAGCCGGACGTGTTGCCTTGGCCCGTGATGGCGACCTTCGACCCGATATTGACGATCGATCCGCGCGCGGCCTTCAGTGCCGGGAGCGCGTAGTGCGCCAGGCAATAGTAGTGCAAAAGATTTTTCTGCAGCGAGACTACAAATTTTTCGGGATTCCCGGACTCCAGGCCGACGCCGTCATTCACGCCCGCGTTGTTCACCAGTGCGTCGAGCCGCCCCGCGACTACGAGGGTTTCCCGCACCGCACGCTCGCATTCCTCCGGCCGCGAAAGCTCCGCGGTCACTGCGAAGCTGCGGAAGCCGCCCGCTTTCAATTCATCCTGAATTTTCTGGATTGCACTGACGTCGCGAGCCACGATGACGGGGACGGCCCCTTCTTTCGCCACCGCGCGGGTGATCCCCCCGCCGATGCCCTTGTCCCCGCCGGTGATGAGAACGACTTTGTCTTTGAGCCCTAGATCCATGGCTTGCGGCGCCACAACTTCCCAGCCGGCTTCTCCACTACGTGCGGAGTTCTTGGGCGGCTGGACGCCTTGCTCCCCTTTGTCACCCGCGCAGGTTGAAGTATCCCCCGTCGAGTGGATAGTCCGATCCGGTGACCATGGCCGCCTCGTCGGAGCACAAGTACAGCGCGAGCGAGGCGACTTCGTCCGGCTGCGCCATACGTCCGACGGGCTGCGCCTTTGAAAGAATCTCGAATATCTCTTTTTCGCGGCCCGGATAATTTTTCTGAATGAATTGATCCACAAAAGGCGTGTGGACGCGCGCTGGAGATATGCAGTTGCAGCGAATCCCGTGCTCCATGTAATCCCGCGCCACGGAAAGCGTCATCGAGAGCACTGCCCCTTTGCTCATGGAATAGGCGAAGCGCTCCGCGATTCCCGCCGTGGCCGCGATGGACGCCATGTTCAAAATGATTCCGCCGCCCTGCTCTTTCATGTGCCCGATGCACGCGTGCATGCAGTTATACACGCCCTTGACGTTCACGCGAAAGATCCGATCGAAGTCCTCCTCTGTCGTCTTTTCCAAGTTGGCGACGTGCGCAACGCCCGCGCAATTCACCAGGATATCTAGCCGCCCCCGAGCCAGCACGTCTTGAAACGCTTTCCGTGCCTCCGCGACGATCGAAACATCGCAGGGAACCGCCAGCGCCGCGCCACCTGCCTCGCAGATGGACTTTGCTACCGCCTTGGCCCGATCCTGGCTACGATCCACGATGTAAACACTGGCCCCCCGCAGCGCAAATCTTCGCGCAATCGCTTCGCCGATCCCGCTGGCGCCGCCGGTAATTGCCGCTGACTTGCCGTCCAGCCGAAATCCGGTCAAGGTGTTGTTTCCAATAGACAGAAGTTAGCCCTTCTTTGAAAGACGGATTGAGTTCCCGGCGCCTGCGGTTCGGTTCGTCGGCCCGCTGATCTAGATTGGCCCCTGCCCCTGCGTTCCTCTCAATTCAAGCTCTGCGGCACCGCCCTGTTCGGCTGCAACCCCGGCTGGGAGGGACGGCGCCGTTAGGAGGAACGTCGCCGCCCGTCCGACCGGAGATCCTTGCAGACACCGCGGCCGTCAGGTCCAGGAGCTGCCCGAGCGCCCGGCAGCAGCGAGGTCGCAGTTGGGGCGCTGCAAGCTCTGAATACGAATCCTACAGCAGGCTTCTATCAAGAATCTTGGCAAGATTCAAACTAAAGAATGGCAATTTTAGAAGTCAAAATGAACGCTTCACCAGCACAGCACCGCCTCACCCACGTTCCGCACCGGCGTGAAGCCCGGAAACATTCCAACACGCCGCGCACTGCAACTTTCGGACATTTCTCCCCGCAATAATTCACTTGCCTTCAACATGGTTCAATATGTAAAACATGGGTGCTGCAGCCTCCGCCCCAGGTTGAAGTTGAGAGTATCCGCCTCAGCGGAAGGAGAATTGCCAATCACCGGATTTTAGAAAGGGGCACCGGCAGATCGCCACATAAAGTTTGAGGGTCCTTCCTCCCTCCCACTCGCTTCTGCGCTCTGCAAGTCACGCTATGATTCGAGCCCGAAATTCCAAGGCAGCCCCCGTGGGGGTTGTTGGAAAGGTCCTGCGCATCCTTGAAGCGCTCGACAGCTCCTCCACGGGATTGCAGTTGCGCCAGATTGCCCAGCAGACTGGCATTCATAAGAGCACGGCCTACCGCTTCCTGGCGCATCTCGAGAACGCCGGCTACCTCTTCCGCGACGATGCCGGCGCATACATCATCGGGCCTCGCCTCTCCCAACTTGGCGCGGGCATCGCCTTCCATGCGACCCTTCGCAAGATCAGCCGCCCGGTGCTCCAAAAAGTGTGGCGAACGACTAAGGAGACGGTGAATCTCGCCGTGGTGGAAGGCCACGATATTCTCTACCTCGACGTGATCGAGAGCGCCCACACGTTTCGCATGGGCTCGCAGGCGGGTATGCGGCGTCCAATCAACTGCACCGCTCTCGGCAAAGCGATCCTCGCATTCCTCCCCACGGATCATCGCGAGGAGCTGCTGGCCTCTTTGACCTTTGAGCGGTTCACACCGCGCACTATTGCCGACGGACCGCGCTTCCGCAAGGAGCTTGCGAAGGTGCACCGGCAGGGCTACGCACTAGATGATCAGGAAGCCGAACTCGGCGCGCGCTGTGTCGCCGCTCCAATTCTGAATGAGACCGGCAAAGCCATAGCCGCAATCAGCGTCTCTGGCCCCCAGACGCGGATCGGACGCGACAAAATTCACGCGTTCGCCACATCGATAGAAAATGGGGCAAAGGAAATATCGTCGCGCCTCAACGGTACAAGCTGATTCCATGTTTTCGCCCGTTCGAAGAAGTCGGCCGACGCTGTTATCCTTTCCGCGAAGGCTCCTCGCGCTGGGGGCGTTCCGCTTAGAGTTCCGAGAGGAGCTGAAATGCGAATCCAATTCGGCAAGGCACGTTCGATGCAGGCGCCCAATGTCCCCGCCCGGTCTCCCCGCTCTGCGCGTACTTTCACCCTGATTGTTTGCGCCGTCGCCACGACGCTCTTAGCCGGCATATCGGCTGCATCGCAGCAGGACACAGATTCACGCGCGCGTGCCGTCGTGAGCCGCATGACGCTCGATGAAAAAGTAGAACAGATGCACGGCATCCATGACAAAGACCGCTACCGCCTGGTCCCTGGCATTCCGCGCCTTGGCATCCCCGACTTCGACGTCACGAATGGCCCCGCCGGCGCGGGTCCCGGCGGCGCAGGCACACAGAAACCCGCTACCGCCCTGCCCTCGCCCATCGCGCTCGCCGCAACGTGGGACATCCAACTCGCGCGCCAATACGGCGAAGTTGCCGGCGCCGAATCGCTCGACATCGGCAATAGCCTGCTCGAAGCGCCGACCATCAAT
>Ga0181538_10000844_pt1 | contig 36256 bp, 27 predicted proteins | sample PEATcosm2014_Bin_40_FD_119773 | JGI IMG/M metagenome (GOLD analysis project Ga0181538, IMG submission 119773) | Peatland microbial communities from MTU Mesocosm Facility, Houghton, MI, USA - PEATcosm2014_Bin23_30_metaG | ecosystem: Environmental > Terrestrial > Soil > Wetlands > Peat | place... | reverse complement strand
TGAGCTGTCGAACGAACCGGTGCAATCCGGCATGACCCCGAACGAGGGTCCAGTCGAACCAACTCGTCTCGTTGTCCTGGCAGTAGGCATTGTTGTTGCCATGCTGCGTACGCCGCACCTCGTCGCCCATCAGAATCATCGGCAATCCGAGGGAGAGCATGGTGACGGTGAGAAGGTTCTTCACCTGCCGGTTTCGCAGGGCCTCGACCGCCGGATCGTCGCTGGGGCCCTCGACCCCGCAATTCCAGCTTCGATTGTCGTCCGCGCCGTCGCGGTTATCTTCCCCGTTAGCCTCGTTATGTTTCTGGCGGTACGAGACGAGGTCGTTCAAGGTGAACCCGTCGTGACAAGTCACGAAGTTCACGCTCTGCTCCGCTTCGCGTTCCTTATGCCCGTAGATCTGAGGACTGCCGGCGAGCCGGTCCGCAAGCTGGGCCACCTCGCCATCGTCGCCGCGGAAGAACCCGCGGACGTCGTCGCGGAATCGTCCATTCCACTCGCGCCAATGGTCTCCCATGAAGTTGCCCACTTGGTACAACCCGGCGGCGTCCCACGCCTCGGCGATGATCTTGGTTCCCGCCAGGCCAGGATCCGAATCGATATCCCACAACACCGGCGGTTTGGGCAACAAATTCCCCGTCTCGTCGCGTTCCAGCACCGACGCCAGATCGAACCGGAAGCCATCCACGTGCATCAGGTCCGCCCAATAACGGAGACTGTCGAGAATCATGCGGCGGACGACAGGGTGGTTGGCATTGAGCGAGTTTCCGGTGCCGCTATAGTTGGCGTAGCGTGCACGGTCCCGTTGCAGCATGTAGTAGGTGTTGTTGTCGAGACCGCGGAAGCACAGCGTTGGCCCTCGCTGGTCGCCTTCCGCGGTGTGGTTGAAGACGACGTCGAGAATCACCTCGATATCGGCGCGGTGCAGCGCCTTCACCATGTCGCGAAATTCGTCCAGGGGGCCCAGCCGATCCTGACGAGAGCTATAGCCCCGGTGGGGAGCAAAGAACGAGACCGGAGAATATCCCCAGTAATTCGTCTTGCCGGGCGGAGCATCCTCCGTGTCGAACTGGAAGATCGGCATCAGTTCCACGGCCGTGATTCCGAGCTCGCGCAGGTAGGGAATCTTCTCCATCAAGCCGGCGTAAGTGCCGCGCGTTTGCTCCGAAACACCCGAGCTGGGATGGCGGGTGAAGCCTCTCACATGCATCTCGTAAATGATGGTGCGCGCCGAGCGGTGGCGAAGCGGAGCATCCCCTTCCCAGTCGTAGAGATCAGGATCCACCACCACGCTCTTCATGGCCGTCGCGGAGTTGTCGCCCTTCTGGCGAGCCGCCTCGCGGCTGTAATTCCCGGGCACGGCCACGCCCAGCCCGTAGGGGTCCAGCAGCAGCTTGTCAGGATCAAAGCGCATTCCGTTCGCCGGGTCGAACGGCCCGGAAACCCGGTAGCCGTAAAGCTGCCCCGTCTTCACTCCTGCTAAGAAGACGTGCCAATAGGGATAAGTGCGATTCTTCGCAGGATCGAACCTGATCACCCGAGAAGGCTTGGAATCATCCTCCCGTTCGAAGAAGACCAGCTCGACGCCGGAAGCGCTCCGCGAATAGACGCAGAAATTCACACCGGCGGGAAAGACGGTGGCGCCGAGAGGGAAGCTTAGGCCTGCACTCACAGCACCCTTCGGAACGGCGGATACCGCGCCAGGGTCATTGACTTGTTCAACGGAAGCAACCCGCACAGATCACCTGTAGTGTCATGGTTTCGGCGTAGCGCTGGCCTTTAGGCCAGCATCTGCCGACCTAAAGGTCGGCGCTACTACCCACAAATACGTTTGCTCACCGATCCGGCTAAGCGCTGGGTTTCCCCTCGGTGGTAGGGTTGTGCCAGCCGCCTTCCGGCGAAACCTTCTGGTTAACCTCGCTGGGTCCCCACGTGCCCTTCTCGTATTCGTAGACCGGAGTGTCGGCCTTGAGCACCGGATCGACGATGCGCCACGCCTCTTCCACGTAATCTTCGCGGGCAAACAGGGTGGCGTCGCCGATCATGGCGTCGCCCAGCACCCGCTCGTAAGCGTCCATTTCCTGCGCGGACGGGTGACTGCTGGCCACGATTTCAACTTGCTCGCTTTTCATCTGCTCATCCGGACCCATTAGCGTTGCGCCCACGGCAATGGTCATGTCGGGACTGATTCGAAACCGCATATAATTCTGCGAAGGGGAGCCATTCGGGATGACCGTCGGAGGTTTGTGGAACCGGGCCAGAACCTCAGTGCAATTCACCGGCAAATTCTTTCCCGCTCGAATGTAGAAGGGCACCCCTTTCCATCGCCATGATTCGATCTCCAGGCGCAGGGCGGCAAATGTTTCAACCTTCGAATCGGGCTTCACTCCCTTTTCCTGCCGGTAACCACGGAACTGCCCGCGCACTACATTCCTGGCCTCGAGCGCCGGAATCGCTTTCAGCACCTTCACCTTCTCGTCCCGAATCGTCTCACTATCGGCACGCACGGGAGGCTCCATGGCGAGATTGCACATGATCTGGAAAAGATGGTTTTGAACCACGTCGCGAATGGCGCCGGTTTGATCGTAGAACGAGCCGCGTCCTTCCACGCCGAAATCTTCCGCCATGGTAATCTCGACGCTCTCGATGTAGTTCCGGTTCCAGAAGGGCTCCATGAAAGCGTTGGCAAAACGGAAGACCACCACGTTGTTCACCGGCCGCTTGCCCAGATAGTGGTCGATGCGAAAGATGGCGGACTCCGGGAAAACTCCGTGCAAGATCTGGTTCAGTTCCCTAGCTGAGGCCAGGTCGTGGCCGAAGGGTTTCTCCACGATCACGCGCGCCTGGGTGCACCCGGGTGCGGCGCCGCAACCCGACGTTGCCAGTTGCTCCACGGTGGACTCGAACAACACCGGCGGGATGGCCAGATAATGAGCCGGCCGCCTGGCCCCGTTAAGTTGCTTGCGCAGCGCCTGAAAAGTTGCGGGGTCCTGGTAATCGCCGCCCACGAAACCCAGCAAGCTCGAGAGCTTCTCGAATGCCGCAGCATCCACTCCCCCGTGCTTCTCCAGGCTGTCGTGCGCCCGCGCCCGGAGTTGGTCGAGGCTCCATCCGGGCTTCGCGACGCCAATCACCGGCACGTTCAGGTGACCACGTTTCACCATCGCTTGGAGGGCCGGAAAGACCTTCTTGTAAGCTAAGTCGCCGGTGGCGCCGAAAAAAACCAGCGCATCGGAATGGTTATCGCTCATCGAGCGTCTCGCTTTCTCGTTTCAGTGACTCCAACCGTCAGGCGGGCAACATCCCGACTGGGCTTCGTAGCGCCGACCTTTAGGTCGGCACGCAGCACGCTGACCGCGCCTGGTAGCGCCGACCCTCGGAGTCTGCCCTGAGCAGAGCGAAGGGTCGGCGCCCAACATGCTGACCTAAAGGTCAGCGCTACTTCGTTTTCTCCAGGTGCCCGCCGAATCCGAAGCGCATTGCGGAGAGCAGCTTGTCCTGATAATCCGCTTCCCCGCGCGAACTAAAACGCTCGTAGAGTGCGGTGGTAAGGACCGGCACGGGCACCGCCTCATCGATGGCCGCCTTGATCGTCCAGCGGCCCTCTCCGGAATCGGACACGCGCCCGGCATACCGCGTAAGCTCGGGGTCGTCCACCAACCCAGCCGCCGTCAGATCCAGCAACCAAGAGGCAATGACGCTGCCGCGCCGCCATACTTCCGTGATGTCGCGTAAATTCAGGTCATACTGGTAATACTCCGGGCGCCGCAGCGGAGCGGTCTCCGCGTCGATGGTGTCCTTCTTCTTTCCGACATTGGCGTCACGCAATATGCTCAACCCCTCCGCGTAAGCCGCCATGATTCCGTACTCGATGCCGTTGTGCACCATCTTGACGAAGTGCCCGGCGCCGTTCGGACCGCAGTGCAAATAACCCTGTTCCGCCGTGCCGTCGAGCTGCTCACGGCCCGGCGTCCGCGTCAGGTTGCCTCTGCCGGGCGCCAGCGTTGAGAAGATTGGATCGAGGCGCTTTACCACTTCCGTTTCCCCGCCGATCATCATGCAGTAACCGCGTTCCAAGCCCCACACGCCGCCGCTGGTGCCAACGTCCACGTAATGGATATGCTTCCCCGAGAGTTCTTTGGAACGCCGGATATCGTCAACATAATAAGAATTTCCGCCGTCGATCACGATGTCTCCGGCCTCAAGGTGCGGTAAGAGTTCGGCGATCGTGCCGTCCACGGCCGCCGCGGGAACCATGAGCCATGCGGCGCGAGGCTTCTCGAGTTTCTTCACGAAGTCCGAAAGTGAGGAACTCCCCTCAGCTTTCTCCTTCGCCAACTCCTCAACCGCTTTCGGCGACTGATCGAAGACCACGCACTGGTGGCCTCCCTTGAGGAGCCGTCGCACCATGTTCGCTCCCATCCTTCCTAGTCCAACCATTCCTAGTCGCATGAACCCTCCCTCAAATTCGTGTAGCGCAGAGCTGGAGTTTAGATCTGCGGCTTCCCCGAAAATCACGCTCTCTCTGTCATTCCCGCGAAAGCGGCTGGTAGGGGCGGTTCGCGAACCGCCCCTACTCGAGAACCACGTCATTCCCGCGAAAGCGGGAATCCATTGGCGGGACAATGGGTCCCCGCTTTCGCGGGGACGACGCCGCTAATTTTCATTGCCCCGGGTGGGCCAAAGGCCCATTGAAACTCTTCATTAGATCCTGGCCAGCGCCGCAAACCCAGTTCCGTCATGCTGCCCCCTTGAGCTTCCGGTAGCGGCGGATCAGGTTGTTGGTGGAGGTGTCGTGGCCGAGCGCAGGCTCCTGCGCGGATTCAAGCTCCGGCACAATCCGCTGGGCCAGCACCTTGCCCAGTTCCACACCCCACTGGTCGAACGAGTTGATTTGCCAGATCACGCCTTGGGTGAAAACGATGTGCTCGTAGAGCGCGACGAGTTTGCCTAGCGTCTCCGGAGTGAGCCGCTCCGCCAGGATCGTGTTCGTCGGCCGATTGCCTTCAAACACTCGATGCGGCACCAGCCAATCCGGCGTCCCCTCCGCCTTCACTTGCTCCGGAGTCTTCCCGAACGCCAGCGCCTCGCCCTGCGCGAAAACATTCGCCAGCAGCAGGTCGTGGTGCCGGCCCAGCGGAGTCAGGGCTTGTCCGAAGGCAATGAAGTCGCAGGGTATCAGACGCGTCCCCTGATGAATCAGTTGATAGAAAGAGTGCTGGCCGTTGGTCCCCGGCTCGCCCCAGTAAATCGCGCCGGTCGAGTAAGTGACCTCTGCGCCTTCGAGGGTCACATGCTTGCCGTTGCTCTCCATGGTCAATTGCTGGAGATAGGCGGGGAAGCGTTTCAGGTACTGCTCGTAAGGCAGCACGGCAACCGTTTGGGCGCCGAAGAAATCGTTGTACCAGATGCCCAAAAGCCCCATCAGCACCGGCAAATTGCGCTCGAAGGGAGTGGTGCGGAAGTGCTCGTCCATCTGGTGGAAGCCGTCGAGCATAGCGCGGAATTGCTCCGGGCCGATGGCGAGCATGGTCGATAGCCCGATCGCCGAGTCCATCGAATAGCGCCCGCCAACCCAATCCCAGAAGCCAAACATGTTGGCCGTATCGATCCCGAACTTCTCCACTTCCGCCTTGTTGGTTGACACCGCCACAAAGTGTTTGGCCACCGACATCTCATCTCCGCCTAACCCCCCGAGCGACCAGGCGCGGGCCGTGTGCGCGTTGGTCATGGTTTCAAGCGTCGTGAAAGTTCTGGAAGAAACAATGAAGAGCGTATCCGCCGGATCGAGATCGCGCACCGCTTCCGCGAAGTCCGTGCCGTCCACGTTCGAAACAAACCGGAACGTCAGGGCGCGGTCGCTGTAGTGCTTCAGCGCCTCGTAGGCCATGACCGGACCGAGGTCGGAGCCGCCGATGCCGATATTGATCACGTTGCGAATGGGCTTGCCGGTGTGCCCTTTCCATTCCCCGCTGCGCACCCCGTTCGCGAAGCATGCCATCTCCTTCAGCACGGCATGAACCTGGGGTACGACGTTCTCGCCGTCGACGAAAATCGAGGTCCCTTCGGGAGCGCGCAGTGCGACGTGCAGCACCGCCCGCTTCTCCGTGACGTTGATCTTCTCTCCGCTGAACATCGCTTCCGTGCGCGAACGCAGGTCCGATTCCTCGGCTAGTTGGATGAGCAGCTTAAGGGTTCGATCGGTGATGCGGTTCTTCGAGTAGTCGAGGTAGAGACCCACGGCCTCCGCGGTCATGCGCTCGCCGCGCCCGGCGTCGTCCGCAAAAAGGCTTCGCAGATGCAAGTTGCGAACTTTCTTATAATGATTCTGAAGCGCCTTCCAGGCCTTTCGCTGCGGCAGCGATTTGGGGCTTTCCATCGCGGCTGGCGTGGCTGTGTCTGTGGCCATTGCTATGCTCCCCCTTTCAGATTGCAGCGCCTTGCTGCCGCTCTGGCTTTGCAAACTCGTTCGCGCCATCGCGTAGCGCTGACCTTCAGGTCAGCACTTCAGATCCCGAACCTCCGCTCTGCTCAGGGCAGGCTCTGAAGGTCGGCACTTCGGTTGCCGACCTAAAGGTCGGCGCTACATGCACCGCCCCGCGAGTCGCCCCACTCCAACAACCTTCAGCGCGCCGCGGCCACTTTCAGCGTAGCGCTCTTGGAGGTGATCACCGTCATCAGATCGTTCCATGACTTGACAAACGACTTCGCCCCTTCCTCCTGAAGCTGCGCAGCCAGCGCATTGACATCGATCCCGGCTTCCGCAAACCGTGCCAGCACCTCCTCGCAGTCGCCCCCGTCTGCGGGAAGGATCGAGCCCAACTCGCCGTGATCGGCGAGGGCTTTCAAAGTGGCTTCCGGCATCGTGTTCACTGTGAAGGGTGCGGCAAGGGCCTTGACGTAAAGCACGTCGGACGCTTTGGGATCCTTGGTTCCGGTGCTTGCCCAGAGGAGGCGTTGGGGCCGCGCGCCCGCATTGAGAACCCGCTGCGAGCGCGGCGAGGCAAGCAACTCGCGATACGCCTTGTAGGTGCGCATGGCGATGGCGATGCCAAGTTGGCCGCGCAGCGGCTCCGGCGCCTTGTCCATCACCGCAGCATCCCAGCGGCTGACGAACAAGGATGCGACGGAACCCACGTTAGGATTGAGCCCGGCATCGATGCGCCTCTCGATGCCGCGCAAAAAGGCTTCCGCAGCCGCGACGTATTGCTCGCGCGAAAACAGCAGGGTGACGTTGATCGGGACGCCGGCGAAGATGGCTTCTTCGATAGCGGGCAGGCCCTCCTTGGTGCCAGGGATCTTAATGAACAGGTTTGGCTGCCCTGCGCGCGCGTGCAGATCCTTGGCCGCTGACAAGGTGCTGGCCGTGTCATAGGCTAGCAAGGGCGATACTTCGAGCGACGCCCAACCGTCTACACCATCTGTCCGGTCGTAGGCCGGCCGGAACAGCGCCGCGGCCCGCGTGATATCCTCGAGCGCAAGATCGAAGAACAGCGCTTCGCCCGATTTACCTTTGCCCAGACCCTGGCGGATCGCGGCGTCATAGGCCGTGCTGTTTTTGATGGCGTGGTCGAAGATGGTCGGATTGGAGGTTAGTCCGGCTACGGAGAATTCCTGGATGTAGCGCTTGAGAGTCCCGCTCTCGAGCAATTCGCGCGTGATGTTGTCGAGCCAGATACTCTGGCCGAGATTGTGAAGTAATTGAGTCGCTCTCATCATCTCACCTCGAGATTCACCGGATTCAAACTTTGGCCTGCAAGGAAGCCGGGTCGGTTTCGGTATGCCGGGTATCGTCCCACAGGCAAATCACAGGTTGGCACAGACTATGTTCGTAGCCCAGCGCGCTCAGGCTGGCTGTGCTCAGCAGAAAGTACCGGCCGCCCGCCGCCTCAAGGCCCAGCCAGCGGGCCGCCAGCACGCGCAGGAAATGGCCGCTCGAGAAAACCAGGGTGTTCCCCGAGACGGCTCGCAGGCGGCTCACCACCCGGTCAGCCCGCGCGCCGACCTCGGCGGGCGACTCGCCTCCCGGGCACCCATCGCGGAATAGTTCCCAATCCGGCCGCTCGGCGCGGATTTCGGAAGTGCGCCGCCCCTCGTACTGCCCGTAGTTCCATTCCATCAAGTCGTGGTCGACTTCGGCTGCCCCGCTGAAGCCCGCCAGTTCGCACGTGCGGCGAGCGCGCAGCGAAGGACTGCTGAACACGCGAGCGAATTCGAGTCCGTCTAATCGTTTTCCCAAGGCGCGCGCGTTCCGCTCGCCGCGCTCGGTGAGCGGCAAGTCTGTTACCCCTGTGTGCTGACCTGTAAGGCTCCACGCGGTTTCACCGTGCCGGGCCAGATAGATGATGGGCAGTTCGGTGTTCATGATGGGGATCGTCTCAATCTCCTATAGGGCAGGCCAAGGGGTTCTGTTCGCCGCTATGCAAAAGCAGTCCGTCCCTTCCCTCCGTGCCACCGCACTGCTTCGATAACGCCGCCCGCACGGGAGCTTCAACTTGCAGTCACCAGGATTCTCGGCACTTCCACTGCCAATCCAGCAGGCGCCGCGGCGCGTGCATTTCAATCCGGCAAAGAACGGCTTAACAAACCGGCGGCGCCGTGTGGAGTGTTCCAAGCTGAACTTACGCTGTCGGGATTTCGACGGCGCGCGTCGAAATTCCGACTTGTTACAGACGCGTGAACTCTCCATCGGAAGGTTATGGTTTGCTTGGCGCCCAATTACTTAGATTATTCAAACGGGGGAAATGGTTGCAGAAATCATTGCGGCCATCGTAGGCGGGTTTCGAAGCGGGAAATTGATAAGACAAGAGACGGGACTTGCAATATTGCCAACCGCGCACAAGGTTCTGGGCGCGGCCGCAGCATCGTCTCCGTTTTGGCCGCCTACGTTTCCAGGAGAACGAGCCATCACGGAATTCCCTCTTCGGACGCCAGCTTTCCCCACTGGCGTGTCCCAGAAGTTCGTTGAATATGTCAGCCCGCGGAGCGGGCGTAAGCAAGTCGCCCACGGCGCAAGCCGTGGGCGACTTTATGGCGCCCCTGACGGGGCTACTGACGCGTGGCCGATTCGTCTCGACTTAGATTGCGAATTGGTGAGACGAAGCACTACTTGCTGATCTCGACGGCGTGATCTCCGGCGGGAAGTTCGAAGATCGCATGGCCCTGACGCACACGAACCTTTCTCACCGGCTTCTTGTCTATTTTCAAATTGAGCTCGCCAGAATCAAACTCCGAACTGGTGATGCGGATGGCGCGGTCGCCTTTGGTGCTGAACGATACGTGCGAGCCGTCCCCTTGATACTTCCGCACCACTACGCCGCCGGCGGCCTCAAATCGAACCGAACCGTCGCGCTTAAGGGTGGTTTTCTCGGGACCGATCGCCACGTCATAGCGATGGCCGTCCCAAGCGATACCGCTAAGCTCGCCGCTCGAAGGCGGATTGAGCGCGCCAAAACGCAGACCTTCCCACGGGTTCTCGTCGATGTATTGTTCGAGGCCCACCAAACACAGCAGCGCGCCCCAGGTGTAATGCGTGTCGCCGCCGCCGTTTCCGCCCCAAGCGTGATATTGCTCGTTGTCGTGCTGGTTGGTCTTCCAGTCATCCATGAAAAGGTCGTAGCTCTTGTGCGCGTACTCGAGGGCCACCTTATCGAATCCGTAGCGATTGATCCCTTCGTAAAGCATGTAATTCGTGGGACCCCAGATGGTGCCGCGCCAGTAGTTCTGGTCGGGGAAGGCTTCGTCATTGCGCGCAATCGTGGGCGCGACGTAAGTTCCCCAAAACTCTTTGGGATTCAGGAGATGTTCTTCCACCATGCGCTTTGCCTGCTCCGGAGTGGCGATCCCGGCAAACAGGGGATAGAAATTCGTGGGCGAGAGGTGCTTCGAGAACGTTCCGTCCCAGAAACGGTTTTCGTAAATGCCGTCCTTTTCGTTCCAGAGTTTCTGCTGGATGAGTTGCCGCCTGTGATCATACTCCTCGGTGAATTTCTTGGCGTCGTCGTTTTTGCCGAGAATCGTCGCAATCCTAGCCAGGCACTCCGCGTCCAGGGAGTAGAGGGAATTCAGCCCGACATCCACGAGGTTCATCGTGTACGCCTGGGGATCGTAACTGGCCTCGTCATACATGGGGCTATCATCCATGCCGCTTTCCCACTTGGCAGCCTGCAGAAAGCCCCGGCCTCCCGTGGAGGGCGAAGAACCTTTGTCGCTGCCCCACTCGAGGAGGCTGTCATGATAACCGTCGCGCCAACCTTGGCCGTCCCCACGATCATGCAGCCACCACTCGTGCCACTTCTTCAACCGAGGGTACGCCCACTCAAGCAACTGCCGGTCCTGGATTCGCTGATAAACCTTCCAGGTTACGTAGGAACCCACGGGAGGCTGTGAGCGGTCCGGGGTTGTTCCGGAAGCGGCAGCGATGTTGGGCACGACACCGGCATCGGTCTGCGCCAGAAGAATCGCCCGAATTGCCGCCGCCGTTTGCGCCTTGTCTTCGAGGCTGGTCAGCAGCGAACCGAAGAAGCAGTCCCATTCGCCCACCACCCAGCCGCCCCAGTTTTGCGCCCAACGGCGGCTGATGCTGGGGAAGATCAAGTCGTTCGACGAGGCGTAAAGCGTGTTCCAGAACATGGAATTGCCGATGGCTTCCGGCGCGCCCTCGAACAGCCCCTTAGCGCGCGGCCGGCTGGTTGCGTAGGCTTCGGACTTCTCCTTGAGGATGGCGTCAATGTTGGCGGGAGCGAGCAGGGCCTTGGCCCTGCCGGTCAGGGTGTCCTTGTCCCAGCCAAGCGCGGCCACGAAGTGCACCGCCTCGCCGCCGGTTGTAAACTGCAGTCCGGCCGCGCCCGCGTTGGACTCGCCGCCTGGCGAAGACACCAGCTTGCCGGAGCCTTGCATGTTTTCGCGCAACTGGCCGAGCGAAGGGAATATACCGCTGCCCTCGAGAGGCCTGTCCACCATCACCACAAATCGCGCCGTGGCGCCGAACACGCCGTCAAAGTAGCGCTCGCCGAGAATGGCTTGCTGGGATTCGCTGACCGAATAGATTCCCTGCGCTTCCCCGCTCGCCCCGAGAGATGGAAAGTAGGCCTCCAAGACAAGCTGGAAATCTTTGGCCGCGCTTAGACGGCCCACGACCGTTGTCTCGTCGATGCGCGACCACTCGAGCGTAATCAGCGCCTGGCGGGGATTGTGGCGCCACGCCAGACGGCAGTAAGAAGCGTCCGGCGCATGGGGTCCGACTTCTCCCACGGCATCAAAAACCTGGTTGCCGTCAAGAAACCCGCCGCTCGCCGAGCCGACGCGCAGAGCGAAAGGCGCAGGCTGGTTGAAGGCGCGCGCCAGAAACACCACACCGTTCCAAGCCTCCGGGTCCAGCGCATCAATCGCCACACTGTCGTAATGAGGGGCGGTTTGGCCGATTGCGAACCTTAGAGCAGGGCCGAACAAGCACGAACAAAGGGCCAGGCATTTGAAATACGCGGCGGGGCTTCGGTGCGTTGTGCGAAACATTGTGCCTCCTGGCGATAGGTCATTCCATCTTGCGTCTGCTGGCCTTATATAAAAAGTATTGCCTCACATCTCTAACGCGATTATGCTGAAATCTGAGGTCGAACGCGCATGGCAAAAGTAATGGTCTCAATTCCAACCCGGTTCCTGAACAAAGTTGATCGCGTCGCGCGCTCGCAGGGACGATCCCGAAGTGGACTGATCCGGGAAGCCCTGAGAGTCACGCTGGGTGAGAGGGGCGCGAGGAATTCCTGGAAACAAGCTATAGCCCCCCTGCGCGAACTCGAAGCCCAGTGGATTGGGGACTGGGACTCGACTGACATCGTCCGCTACTACCGCGACCGCCGCTATGGCTCCAAAGATCGTCATTGACACCTCGGTTCTCATCAAGTGGTTCAAGACCCGCGACGAGGAGTATTTGAGAGAGGCCCGGCAACTCCTTGAGGAGGTTGATCGCCACAAGGTGGAAGTACACGTCCCGGCTTTGCTCCTGTACGAGGTAGGGAACATCCTCCTCCTTAAGACAGGTCTGGGACACGCGGCATTGGATGAAGCCGTTGAGCGCCTCGAAACACTCCCGTTCGTGGTGGCCCCACCGGCGGCTCCCCTTCTCAAACAAGCTCTTCGACTAGGGCGCGAGTTCAGCCTCACCTTTTACGACGCTTCGTTCCTGGCTCTGGCCGTTGAACTCGACTGCCCTCTCGTAACCGCGGACCGCCGCCTCTTTGAGCAGGCTCGCTCACTTCAGCGCATCCGCCACTTATCAAGGGTGGGCTCCATCGCTTGAGGCACGAAAGTGTAAACGCAAATTTCACGGCATGCTCTGACAGGCTTCGGGATAAGTCCCCCCGGTTGTCATCCTGAGCGGAGCGAAGGATCTGAATTTGCTTGTGTTCAAGGAGATACTGCAGATGCTTCGCTTCGCTCAGCATGACAGATAACTCTTTTCCGCAGCCCGCTAATGCTCAGATCAGCGGGGTAAGGCGCACTTTGCGAAACTGCACCCTGCCGTGATCCCCCTGGAGCAGAATCGGGCCGGGCTCTTTTTCATGGGCGTCGAGCGCGCCTCCCGTTATTCCCGGAACTTCGGCGTTGTCGATGATTTTAGTCCCATTCAGGATCACCGTCAGGCGGTTGGCGACCAAGGTTATTTGATAGGTCTGCCACTGCCCCGCAGGCTTGCTGGCCTTCACCGGCGGAACGATGAATCCGTACAGGGCTCCTTGACTGTGGACGTCGAGGGGGCGGTTGACGTCGTCGAGAATCTGGATTTCATAACGGCCGCGCAGATAGACGCCGCTGTTGCTTTCGGGATCGACGTTGAACTCGACATCCAACTTGAAGTCGTTGAACTTCTGCCGGGTGTAGATGTTGTTGGCCTCTTTGCCTTCGTTCATCAGGATGCCGTCTTTGACGGACCAGCCCATGGGACGGTGCGGGTCCTGGCAAAGCCAGTTGGACGTGTCCTTACCGTTGAAGAGGTCGATCGGCTTTCCGGGCTTTCGCTGCGGAGTAGTCGCAGGCCACACCGGCCCGCGCTCACCCGTCCAAGAAAGCGTTTCCCCGTCGACGTGCGCCGTGCCCGCCAAACGCGCGCCCTTCATCACGCCTTTCCAAACTTGCGGGGTTTTCGTTTTCCATTGCGGGTATTGGAATTTGAGTTCGCCATGCTCGATCGCGACCACCGGCAGATCGAACACCGCGCCGCCGCCCTGATTGAAGCGGCCCTTCAGTACTCCGTTCTCCTGTTTTATTTCCAGCCAGCAGTTCCTAGGCAGCCCCGAGGGCGAACCCGTGGCGGTGATGTCCCAGCGGCCGAGATAGGCGTCATCACTCGTCGGTCCCGCAGAGGCGACCACCAGACTACCCGGAACGATGATCCCTAACATCAAAGCAAATTCGAAAACATGTGAACGCATAAATGCAAGGCTCCTTCCTCTTGAATGGTCAGTCGCGACGGCTGCACGCCTGTCGACCAGAAGACCGGCGTTATGCCAAAGAGAACACCACAAGGTACTCTAATTTCGCGCACATGAGAAGCGATTTGCGTGCCGAGCGGATGTGGGGATGTGTGAGCCGGCTTCAATTGTGACTAGCATAGGCCTAAAGCGGAATTGGCGAAAGGAAGGAACCCCTCACCCGTCCCGCGACGGCTGGAGAAAGCGCCGTCGCGGGACACCCTCTCCCCAAGGGTGAGGGCTCTATTTCATACTGAGGGCTGTGTTTCCAAGCCCGACGCCACCGACGGACTTGTTCACCCGCTCATTGAGGCAGGCCTGGGCTTGCCGTCTTCGCGCGCAGGGAGACGGTCCCGATCACCTGCCCGCCAGATTCCGCTTTCCATTGGAGCGTCTGCCATTCGGACTTAGCTGTGGATGCAGTTACGTACGCCGTATGAGCGGTGTACACTTCGTGGGAACGCACGGGGTAGCGCGCCGTGCCGTGAAGTTCCTTCCACCCCGGCGGCAGCGTGGAGGTGAGAATCACCTCCGCCGGTTCGCCGGAGTCGTTGCGGATCAGGATGGGGACGTGAATCTGCTCACCGTTGCCCACGGACATTTCCGGAGGATTGAGGAACTGAGCCAAGTGATCGAGACTGTGCGCGCGCCAAAAGTCTCGATAGAACGCCCATGGTCCCCCCAATTCAACCGAGACGCCTTGGCGCGCTTCCTGCCGGTATCCGCGTGGTGGAACGTAAGGAATCGCGCCGGGAGTGATGCCTTCCAGGATGTCGCCGGTGACGCTTGTATTCGCCACCGCTGATTTTCCCAGGGCAAGACGAACCGGCTGCTTGAAATAGGTGAAGTCACCCGTGGCCAGTGCGTGCTTCGCCAATTGCCCCGTATCGCCTTGAGTCAGGTGGTACGCCATCTCTTCCGCGGCGAGCTTGTAATAGGGCGCGTGTTTGCTGGGTGAAATGTCGGTGGTGTTGTACTCAGGACCTTTGCCGACGAGGAAATCGGTGTTGTCGGCGTCGCTGAAATAGTAGATTCTCTTCGCCTGCCACGGTCGAAGGCCTTCCGCCAGATTAGACACGCCGAGGCGGTTATCCGGTGCCGCAACTTGCTCCGGGAACGCCGTAGGATCGCCCGCCATATCGAAAGCCTCAGTGGCGATGACGCCGGCAGCCTGGTGATCATCGTGATTTTCGCCTGCCACGAAATCAGGCAGCCATGTCATGATCACCTCCGGCCGCGTAAGGCGCACCAGGCGCACCGTCTGCCAGAGAGCGTTACCGTGATTCCAGGTCTCGAGCGAATGCAGCACATTCTGCCCCGGGGTGTCGGGACCGCCCAGGCACCAGACATGCAGCACGCCGAACGACGCGAGCGCCTCGCGCGCCTCGGTGATGCGAATGTCGCCGAGGGCGGCAGCCTGGGCGTTGCTCACCGCGTCGCCGCCGCTGTTGCCGGGGGTGCCGAAGATAGCGGCTACGCGCTTATGCTGGTCAAAAATCGCGCGCGCCAGGTAGCCCGTGACCTCCGTCTCGTCATCCGGATGGGCGACAATCACCAGGATGTCGGCTTTGAACCGTGCGTCCGGTTGCGGGCTCTGCGCAGCTTCCGGAATTTGGCCCGCTGTTTGGGCCGCGCCACTTGCCGCCCATTGTAAAGATACAAATAACAAGATGGATATAACCGTCAACGTGCTGCGCATAAAGTCTTCCTTCCGCCGGCGGAGGATATTCTTTCTGTGCTCGGTTCTTGATAAGACTTTAACACAGCCGGGCAGGGTTCAGCCGTCAGTTCCTGGTGATGTACCCCAGAAGTCTGCAGTATATGTCAGCCCTTCAGCGTTGGGGCGTATTGATTCTTGGTTGGGAATGCTTCGAGCCCTCAAGGGGCGAGCTAACAAAATCCAGGCCAACGGCTTGGGTTCCGAAGCAGAGATCATCCTTCTGTGGTAGCAAGCCCTGCAAGGGCGAAATAACCAGGCGTTGGACTGCGCGGAACATCGCCTCCGTCGTCTCGCACGGCTCATCACGCCCCTTCAGGGCTGGCCAATCGCGGGGCACGGATTCCTCACCCAGGCCGCTGGCCTGAGCTTTGTTAGACCGCCCCTTTGGGGCTTAAGAATAATCTCAGTGTAGCGCCGACCTTTAAGTCAGCACCTGCCGACCTAAAGGTCGGCGCTACGCTGACACTAGCAAGGCCGTGCGCAGCCCTTCGTTGCAATTGTCAATCGAAAATCGTCAATCGACCATGCCCTAGTGCCAAGCGCCGAGAACACGGCGAAGCAGCACGGCCTCGCCCAGGTGGTAGGCGTTGTGGTCGGCCACGAGCAAGGCCTCGCGCAGGATAGTCTGGCCGTCGCCGTGTGGAATCCTGGCGAACAGATCTGTGGATTCATCCTCCACCAGCTTGCACATCGCCTCTAAATCGGCCCGGAAAGATTGGAGACTCTTGTCCCAAGCTTTTTCGTCCGGAGGGGCCGCCGCGCGGGGCCAATAGCCCTCCGGAAAATCAGGAGATTTGTGCTTTGGATTGCGCGAGAACTCGAGGATGTCCGACTGGGCGATACGCAAGTGCTCGAGGACTTCCCAAAGTGAGTGCTCTGCGCCTTTGGGCCTTTTGCCACGAAGTTCGACGGGAAGGTCCTTGAAAACCGCATCGAAATCCGCGTGCGCGTTCCCGCCCTTGAGGAGACTTCGAACGTGTTGCCTTAAAGCTTTGTCGGTAGCCATGGGTTCGCGTCCTTTCATGTGTCTGGATTTAATACTCCGCTATTAAAGCGCGTAGGGGTAGGGCTTGCCCTGCCCGCGGCATTAGGGGGACGGCAAGCCGTCCCCCTACAACCAGGTAAATGGGCGAATCGTTCTCATGGTTTCTGGGTCGCTTCCAAGGCGGCAGCTTCGCTGCCGCACGCCAAAACCCCCGGTGCAGTTCACGCCTGCATTCGTTTAGCGTGAAACTCCCCAGCCTCCTACTGCCCTCGCGAGATTCCTTGTCCTCGAACGTTATACCGCTTGGCAGGGGAGCAATCTTGGGGAAATTTGCGGTCAAATTCGAGGCTCGGTTCCCCTCCTTGATAAGGAGGGGCTAGGGGTGGTTGACCGATTCGCGACCACCCCCGCCCCCCTCCTCCTACGAAGGAGGGGAGCACATTACTCCGCAACCAACAAGGTATGCGCGAACGGCCATTCTTCGTCCACCCACTGGGCGCCCGAGCGGAACCCGCTCTGGCGAGCCATTTGGAAAATTTCCGGGAGGTTATACTTGTGGCTGCTCTCAGTCCAGATGGTCTCGCCTCGCTTGAGCGTCACCGCAAAGCCTGCTGGCGGAATCGAAACGGTTTGTTCTGAGGTTGAGAGGAGATGCATCTCGATCCTTCGCTCTTCGCGATTGTACCGGGCGACGTGGCGGAACAGGTCAAGACGAAAATCCGCCTCCAGTTCGCGATTCAACCGGGCCAGCAGATTAAGATTAAACGCCGCGGTAACACCCAACGGGTCGTCGTAGGCGGGAAGCAGTTGCCGCACCGGCTTTTCGAGGTCCGTGGCCAGGAGCAGAGAATCACCGGGAATCATATTGCGGCGCACCTGCTTGAGAAACTGCACGCCTTCCGGCCGCGAGAAATTTCCGATGGTGCTTCCCAGGAACAGAATAAGAAGAGGCTCGTGGGTGGGACGGAAGGCCGCGACTTCCACCAAGCCTTCCATATACTCACGTTCAAAGCCCAAGAAAGTGAGGGAGTCGAGATCGTCCAGTTGGTGTCTGCAGGCGGCCATGGCGGCGCCCGAGATTTCAATGGGGCAGTAAGTCACAGGGCGTTTTCGCAGGAGCGCTTCCAGAAGCCAGCGTGTGTTCTTCCCGCTGCCGCAACCCAACTCCGCAACCACCGCCGGCGCCGGCATTCGCGATGCAAGCACTGAGGCATGCTTGCGGAGCAAGCGCTCCCCGGCGCGGCTCAAGCCGTACTCCGGCAGATGCGTGATGACCTCAAAGAGGGCCGAGCCGATCTGGTCGTAGAAGTACCTGCAAGGCAATTCCTTTTGGCCTTGCTTGGACAAGCCGGCCCGCACGTCCTGGGCAAGCTCGGACAGGGCAGGAGTAGCAATGGCCGTGGTTAACATGGTTTCACACCTCATTCAGGATGCGCTTGAAACGCATCGGAATTTAGCGAACATGTAAGGGTAGTGCGGTTGAAACCAGTTGCGGAAAGAGCGCCGCAGAAGGCGGTCCGCCGTACGCGCGGAGCCGCCTTTCATGACGTAATGTTTGCCGTCAAAGAAGTCGGCAGAATAGCCGGGATAAAAAGGAAAGGCTTGAAATCCAGGCAAGGGGGCAAAGACCGTGGAAGTCCATTCCCAACCGTTGCCCACGAGGTCGGCTACGCCAAAGGCGCTCGAGCCGGCGGGGAAGGCGCCGGTGGGAGCAGGATCCCAGCGCACGAAGTTGAAATTACCCAGGTGGGGTTGGGGAGGCTCGGTTCCCCAGGGGTAGTCACGCTCCGGGCCGTTAGGCGTTCCAAAGGCGGCGCGATGGAATTGCGCCTCGGTGGGCAGGGCTTGCCCCTTCAAACGCGCGTAGGCCGAGGCCTCGGCGTGGCTGACGTAAACCGGCCAATCGAGCGGCAGCGGAATCTCTTCGAACATGGCGCGGTAAAACCACTGGTCGCCGCGAAGCGACCAGGACTGTGGGTGTGCAATTCCCTGCCCCGACTTCCAGGCCCAGTCCGCGTCTGCCCAGAGACTCCGGTCTGCGTATCCGCCGGCGCGCATGAATTCCAAAAACTGGCCGTTGGTGACGTTGTAGACATCAATGGCGAATTCTCGAACCGCGACTTCCTGCGTCTTAAACTCATTGTCCCAGCCGAAGGCGCCGCTCCCGTTCCCCGCCATACCAAGGGTCGCGACACCCGCGGGTATCTTGACCAACCCAGGCACTGGCGGCGGCGCGGAAGGTGGCGAAGCATCGGTCTGGCGAAGTTTGCTTTCGAGCGGCAACTGGTGCAGCATGTACGCAAGGGTTTCCGCATGCATCTGGCGATGCTCCAGGGCAACATGAAGAGCAAAGCCGTCGCGGAGCAAAGGCATGCCCGAGTCACGAAAGGAAACTTTCTCGAGCGCGGCGTCGAGCGTTTGGCGGACGCGCTGGTTGTAATTGCGGACCTCCGGGATCGAAGGCCAGTCGGAAGGCTGATCGCTGGGTAAGCCGCCGCCTACGGGGTCGATCCCGAAGGCGAAGAGCCGGTCAAATTCTTTTTGAGAGGAGTCGAGCCCGAGAACGTTGTGCCCCAGCAGGTTCCAATCAAAAGCTTCGAGGTGTCCGAGATAAAACAGAATGCGGTGGCGCTCCGGAATAGGCCGCTCATAGAAGCTCTCCGGACGTATGACGCTAAAGAGCCGGTCAGTGAGGGCGCGGGATTCGATTAAGGATGCGGCAATCGTGCGGTCGGCATCGGTCGGCGTTTGTCGTGCGGACATGTGCACCTCCCTGTGCTGTTGAGTTATCAAATTGTGTCGTAGCCCCGAATTCTCAGGGTACGGCATGGCGGGCGTTCGAGTCAACGGGGTAGTCGAAAGTCAAGAGTCGAGAGTCAAGAGTTCGAGTCTTTAGACTTTTGACTTTCGACTCTCGACTTTCGACTTCCGTCCGGCAGGCATTTTCTACGAACATGGCTCAACAAAACGACGTCGCGATCGAATTTCGGGGCGTGTCGTATCGGATCGAGACGGGGTCGACACTGCTCGACGAATTAGACCTTCAAGTCCGTCGCGGTGAGACTCTGGTGCTTTTGGGGCGCAGCGGATCCGGCAAGACGACGACTCTAAAGCTCATCAATCGGCTTTTGGCGCCCACGCGGGGACAGGTTCTGGTCGAGGGCCGGGCCACCACCGACACCGACCCCATTCTACTGCGCCGCCGCATCGGCTATGTGATACAGGAAGTGGGGCTCTTCCCAAATCTCACCGTGGAGCGCAACGTCGGGCTGGTGCCGCGCCTCGAAAACTGGTCCGCGGAAAGAACCCGTGCGCGGGTGCGAGAGATGCTCTCACTGGTGGGTCTTGAACCAGAGCGCTTCGCCACTCGCTACCCGAGGGAACTCTCCGGCGGCCAGCGGCAACGCGTGGGTGTGGCGCGCGCCCTGGCCGCCGACCCGCCGCTGCTGCTGATGGATGAACCCTTCGGGGCTCTCGATCCTGTGACACGCGCTGAGATCCAGCAGGAGTTTCAACGACTGCGACAGGGGCTTCAGAAGACCATCGTTTTCGTTACCCATGATCTGCGGGAAGCGCTGCTGCTCGCGAGCCGCGTCGCCTTGCTCGAAGGCGGCAAACTGGTGGGAGTGTACACGCCCGAGGAGTTCAGGCGATCATCGAATCCTGAGGTGGCCGCGTATCGCGGTGCCTTCGGGCCCGCGCAGACCAGCTAGTGCTTAGCAGAATTAGTAAGCGACCTTAATCGTCGGAAACGGAAGGGCGGGGCTTCAGAGGCTGCGGAAAAACGCTAGGGTACTGTCATTCTGAGCGAAGCGAAGAATCTCGGCAGTTGCATTTTCAACGAACTACGGAGATCCTTCGTCGTCCGTCGGCTGACGGACTCCTCAGGATGACAGTCCGAAGGAGTCAGGAGGCAAATGAGCACCCTGCAATTCATCTGGAAGAATCACTCGCAGCTCTATGCGCTGACCTTCGAGCACCTTTGGCTGGTGGGGATTTCCATGCTGCTGGCGGTGTCCATCGGCATGCCGCTGGGCATCCTCGTGACGCGCCGTCCCGCTTTCGGCAGGGCCATTCTGGGCTCCGCGACGGTGGTGCAGACGATTCCGTCGCTTGCGCTGTTCGGCTTCCTGTTGTCGTCTCCATGGCTGGGCGAGCGAGCGGACCGGCTGGCAATCACCGCTTTAACGATGTACGCGCTTCTGCCCATCATCCAAAACACCTATGCCGGCATCACGGGAGTGGATCAAAGCGTTCGCGAAGCAGCGCGCGGCATGGGCATGAGCGACCTGCAACTTCTGTTCCAGGTCGAGCTGCCTTTGGGCATGAGCGTAATCCTCGCCGGGGTGCGCGTGGCAACGGTAATCACCATCGGGGTTGCCACGATCGCCGCCGCGATTGGCGCGGGCGGCCTGGGCGAATTCATCTTCCGCGGCCTGGCGATGGTCGATAATCGAGTGATCCTTGCCGGAGCCATCCCGGCGGCGCTGATGGCGCTCGTTGCGGATTTCGTACTCGGCCGTCTGGAGCGCCGATTCCGATACGTTTGAGGCGCGCCTCGACTTGAATTTGTCATTCTGAGCCCGCCGCATTTCGCGGGCGAAGATTTTATGCAGTTGCTCTTAGCGCATTCAGTGCCACCCGCGAACTGCAGAGATCCTTCGCTGCTCTGAAAACGCGTAGGGGTAGGGCTTGCCCTACCCTGGATGGTGTACGGTCAATCCAGCCAGGGGACGGCGAGCCGTCCCCCTACAGTCGCGATTTTCGTAGTTTCCGGGTGCGCGTCGGGCGACAGGCATGAGCGACTGCCATGAGAATGACTCCCCTCCTCAGCGGGAGGAGGGGCAGGGGTGGTGGGTGGTATCCTCAGCGAACGGCAACCACCCCTAACCCCCCTTATTAAGGAGGGGAATCGATCTCATGACAAGTGGTGAGCCGAGGGATCATGAAGTCTTCGCTCAGGAACTGCAGAGATCCTTCGCTCCGCTCAGGATGACAGCTTGGATGCGGTGGAGGCCCCCACACGACATGTTCCGAAGATTGATCATTTCGCTTTGCTGCGCCGCCCTGATGGGATGTGGCCCAGTTCGCACGGATCGAATCGTCGTCGGGTCCAAGAATTTCACGGAGCAGGCGATCCTGGGAGAACTGCTCGCGCAGCACCTCGAAGCCCGCACGCACTTGCCGGTCGACCGCCGCTTCTATCTGGCAGGAACCTACATTTGTCATCAGGCGATCTTGGCCGGCCGCATTGACGTCTATGTTGAGTACACTGGCACGGCGCTTGGCGCCATCCTCAAACAGTCACCGTCAAAGGATTCTCTCCAGGTCTTCAGTCAAGTCAAAAGCCAATATGCGCAGCGGTTCCGGCTTGACGTTGAGGAGCCCTTGGGCTTCAACAACACTTTTGCCCTGGTCATTCGCGGGGCGGACGCAAGGCGGATGAACGTCCGGACGATTTCCGGCGCCGCCGCTCTTGCGCCCCAATGGCAAGCTGGGTTCGGCTACGAGTTCATGGAACGCCAGGACGGCTATCAGGGCCTGGTTCGCACCTATGGGCTTCGATTCAAGGGTCCGCCGCGAATCATGGACCTGGGGTTGTTGTACAAGTCTCTCGTTGAGAAACAGGTCGATATTGTCGCGGGCAATTCTACTGACGGTTTGATCGCCGCGCGTGACCTGGTCGTGCTTGCAGACGATCGGCGCTACTTCCCTCCCTATCAGGCGGTTCCAATCGTGCGCGAGGAGACCTTGACTCGCCATCCCGAAGTCGCAGCGGCACTCGACCAGTTGGCCGGCACGATCTCCGATGAGGATATGCGCCGCATGAACTACAGCGTGGACGGCGAGCACAAGGACATTCAGGAAGTGGTGCGCGAGTTCCTTCACTCCAAACACTTGGACTAGCCCAAGGCCGTCTCCTCCCCGCCCAGATTGCAGTTTGGCATTGTGCGTGAAATGCAATATGAGGCTCAGTGTCCGCTGTCCCCTTGGCCATTGGAACAATTTAGGGATAACTGAGTGCTGCCGATGTACATAGCAGGACTGCGGCGTGCATTGAGTCACGTATGGCGATGAATTGTCAGTTCGGTCGATGGCGTACAGAGTGTTCTGACCCAATGCTCCGTGCGGGCCTCGTCTTGATGGTGTTACTTCTCACAGCCAGCGCGATGTGGGGCGAGAACCCGGGAACCCCCCGAATGCCTACCCTTACCACCGCCGAACAGGTCCGCGAACTGACCCCCGATCAAGCCAATCGCGGCTACCCGGTCCACTTGCAGGCGGTCGTCACCTACGTCGATTTCAACGTCGGCGACTTCTTCGTCCAGGACGCCACTGCCGGAATCTACGTCAACGGGCACGACACAAGCCATAACCTCCGGCCTGGAGATCTGCTGGAAATCGATGGCGTGACCGAGGAGCTCGATTTTGCCCCACAAATCGGGAAACCTCAGTACCGGGTATTGGGGCGGGCGCCCTTGCCGCAGCCGCGAAAAGTAAGCTTTGGCGACATGCTCTCAACCCGCGAGGACAGCCAGTGGGTCCAAGTCGAAGGCATTGTGCAGGACTTCGAACCTGACCATGACGGGCTGAGCCTTTATGTGATCGTAGAGGGAAGGGGGCTGCTTGTCTCGGTTATGGACCAGCAGGGATTGAGCGGAGAGCGGCTGGTGGATGCCAAGGTGAGAATCGCCGGGGTTTGCGCGACGCTGTACAACAACAACTACCAGATGACGGGGGTCTGGCTGGCGGTGCCCACAGCCCGCCAGGTAAGTGTCGAGGAACCGCCGCCGGCCGACCCATTCTCAGTTCCTGTCAGACCGATCAGCAGCCTGCTGGCTTTCACGGCCCGCAATACTTCCGAGCACCGGGTGCGCGTCGAGGGCACGGTCACCCTTCAGCGGCCCAAGGGCATCTTCATCCAGAATGACCGGCAGGGGCTCTACATCCCGGGGCCCACCAAAGCGCCACTCCAACCGGGCGACCGGGTCGACGTGGTCGGTTTCGCCGAGTTGGGCGATTACACGCCGGTCCTTCGACAAGCCCTCTTCCGGCGGACGGGGACTGCGCCGGTTCCGCCGCCCCTCGACATTACTGGCCAGAAGGCGCAATCCGGCGCCTTCGATACACTGCGCGTGGGCCTGGATGCGACCGTGCGGGATGTGAAGCATAGCGGATCAGACCGCACGCTGGTGCTCCAGGATGGCGACGTGATATTTGAGGCCCGGATCGACGAGCGGAATACCAACCAGGACTGGTCCCGGCTGTTGGGGAGTCGTTTGAGGGTAACCGGGATCTGTTCGGTCAATGTGGACCGTAATCGCAAACCCGACACCTTTAACATCCTGCTGGACTCACCGCAGAGCATTGTGGTGCTCGCAAGGCCCTCCTGGTGGACGTTGCAAAAGGCCGGCGTGCTCCTGGCGCTGCTGGTTGGGATTGCCGTTGCGGTAGGTGTGTGGGTGGTGGTGCTGCGGCGTCGCGTGCGCGCGCAAACGGAGGACATTCGGCAACGCCTGGAGAGTGAAGCGGAGCTTGAGAAGCGCTTCCAATACGTCGGCCGCGCCCTCAACGATGCGATCTGGGACTGGGATCTTGAAACGCAGGCGATCCGGTGGACGAGCGGAATCCAAACCACCTTTCGGCACAAAGCAAGCACCATCGGCGTGGACGCGCGCTGGTGGTTCGAACACGTGCACCTGGAGGACCGCAAGCGAGTTGAAGGCAGCCGTGTGGCGGCGATCGAAGGCGGCGTCGAGAAATGGTCGGCGGAGTATCGTTTCCTTACCGGCGATGGGAAACACGCCCCGGTGCTGGATCGGGGCTACGTCATGCGTGATTCCACCGGCCGGCCCGTCCGGATGATCGGCGCCATGATGGACATCACCGCGTTCAAGCAAGTTGAGATCAAGATGCAGCAGGCCAAGGAGGCGGCAGAGGCGGCGAACCGCGCCAAGAGCGAGTTTCTCGCCAACATGAGCCACGAGATTCGCACCCCCATGAACGGCGTCATGGGTATGACGGACCTCCTGCTCGACACGCCGCTCACACCGCAACAGGCGGAATACGTCGGCATGGTCAAAGCTTCCGCCGATTCTCTGCTCACCATCATTAACGACATCCTCGATTTCTCCAAGATCGAAGCTGGCAGGCTGGAAGTGGAATCCATTCAATTCAGGCTGCGGGAGAGCATCGAACCCGTTCTCAAGAGCTTTGTGTTGCGCGCCCGGCAAAAGGGGCTGGAGTTGAATTGGGTGGCTGAGCCTGGCGTACCCGACTTGCTGCTCGGCGACCCCAGCCGGCTCAGCCAGGTTCTGGTGAACCTGCTGGGTAATGCTGTGAAGTTCACCAATGCAGGCCGGATCAGCCTCAAGGTGCAACTCGGTTCTGTGGAGGAAGACTTCGCGCAACTCCACTTCAGCGTCGAGGACACCGGCATCGGCATTCCGGCTGAGAAACTGGAGTGCATCTTCGATGCTTTCACCCAAGCCGACGGCACCACCGCACGGCGCTACGGCGGAACCGGCTTGGGATTGACCATTTCGCGCCAACTCGCGTATATGATGGGCGGCCACTTGTGGGCGGAAAGCGCGCCCGGCCAAGGAAGCACCTTTCACTTCACTGCGCGTTTTGGCATACCCCATGCTTTCGAGACGGCGGAGAACGCGCTGGGCCTCGCCAACCCGCAGTCGGTCGGCGAAGAGCCTCCGTCCTTGCGTATACTGCTCGCCGAAGACAACCCGGTGAACCAAGTGTTGGCTGCGCGACTGCTCGAAAAACATGGACATCGCGTGGCCGTGGCCCGCAATGGCCGTGAAGCGCTGGAGCAGATCGAGGCGCAACCGTTTGATCTGGTTCTTATGGACGTGCAGATGCCCGAACTGGACGGATTGGAAGCAACCGTTGCCATCCGGGAGCGGGAAAGGACCGCCGGAGGCCACCTACCGATCGTGGCTATGACCGCGCACGCCATGCAGGGCGATCAGGAGCGCTGTTTGGCCGCGGGCATGGACGGCTACGTCTCTAAGCCGATCGATATCCACCAACTGGTATCCGTGGTCGAGTCGGTGATCGGAAGCTCCTGAGCCGCGCTCCGCCGCGTCTGCAGTACCCGTAAAGAATCAGGTCAGGGTTGAACACCATGCCCAGGCGATGAACAGGATTTGCATTGGAATTCGCACCAGCAGCCGCGTGGCGGGCCTTCCCCGGAGGGTTATGCCGGCCCTGGCGGCGTGGATGTTGGCCGGCAGAATGGCAAGAAAGAAAATGATCAGGCAAACGCCGGCAACGCGATATAGAGCGGGCACAAGCAAACCCACGGCGCCGGCAACCTCACAGACCCCCGTAAAATAAACCGCCGCGCCCGGCCAGGGAACCCAGGGCGGAACCATTCGGATAAAATCACGCCGCATGGAGGTGAAGTGGCCGCTCCCCGTAAAGAAGAGCATGACGGCCAACGCATCGCGGGCTGACGCATGCCACGAGGCGAATATCGATACGCCCGCATAACCGAGAATGCGAAAGATCAGGAATGAAACGATCAGAATCGCGAGGACTAACACATCGATTAGACTAGCGCTACTCCATGGTACGAAGCAAACCAATTTGTCGGCTCGGGCTCGCTCTGCCGACCTGAAGGTCGGCGCTACCTCTAAGGGCGACCTGAACGAGACCTTCGTTCCCGTCTCCGGCAGGCAGTTCCGGCACGTTTCCAAGAAGGACCCGGCTGAGCCCGCAGCCACTCTCGCCTTGCTCACCCCAAACGCGGAGGGCCGCTTCATCGAGGTGGGTACGATCGTCCTGAAGCAGATCCCAACCTGGTTGGCGTACCTCGAGATTCTACTCACGGCGTTTATTGTAATTTCCGTGTTGTCGATTCTGGTCTACGCGCCCTTCTGGATCTTGGGAGGCCTCAGCAACAAACGCCGCCGCCCGCAAGAGCGCGCCATGCGGGTTTGGCCGCTTCTGGCCGTTTTGAGTCTGGCGGGTGTTGTCGTCATCTTCATCCTGTGCGGGGCCGACTTGATCGAACGTCTGGGAAACCTGACTGCGTGGTCCATGGCTCTCTTTCTGGTCACCATTTTGTTCGCCCTCGCGTCGCTCGCGAGCGCCATCGCGTTGTGGCGTGCGCCTGCCGGAACAGTTCGCCGAGGGGTGCGCGGCTATTCGATCGTGGTCACGGCGGCCCTGCTGATCACCACCGCCTACCTTGCCCACTGGGGTGTCATCGGATTGCGGACGTGGGTTTGATGCGGTGTAGCGCGGGCGTCTCGCCCGCCGTCGCGTGGGCATCCTGCCCACGCGCGGGAGCGGGACGCTCCCACGACAGCGGGCGAGACGCCCGCGCTACAGGTGATACTTCCGTCGGAGCGAGGCGAAGGATGACAGAATTCTCTTTTCCACGCACCTCACGGCTTAAGCAGCCGGTAGCTCACGAAAGCCAGATGCTTACTGTCCGGCGACCAGGAGGGAACATTCATTGTTCCCTGCCCTCCGAACAGTTTTACCAGGACGCGCGGCTCGCCGCCTGCCGCGGGCATCAGACGCAGCATGACGTCTTTATTGGGCGGATGACCCTTGACGTGCTTGTCGAATGAAAGAAAAACCAGCCATTTTCCATCCGGCGAGGGATGAGCGAACCAGTTGGAGTAATCGTCGCTCGTCACCTGCTCCTGCCCGGACCCATCCGGATGCATGCGCCAGATTTGCATCCAGCCGGTACGCTCCGAGTTGAAATAGATGTGCTGGCCGTCGGGAGAATAATCGGGGCCGTCGTCCAGGCCTGGGGCATCGGTCAGCCGCCGTTCTTCCCCGCCCTCTAACGGAATGGTGTAGATATCGAAGTTGCCGTTCCGCTCTGCGCAATAGGCCAGCGTCTTGCCATCCGGCGACCAGCCATGCCAATAGGAGGGCCCGTGCTCGGTCACGCGGCGCGGCGTCCCGCCCACGGCCGGGAGCACATAGATCATCGAATCCTCACCCGGCGAATTGCTGATCGCCAGCCACTGCCCGTCCGGCGAGAATCCGTGATCGTTGTTGCAGCGGGCCGCCTCTCCCGTATCCAGAAGCCGAGGCTCTCCACCCTCTATAGGCAAGGTGTAAAGCCTCCCGCCGCTGTTAAAGAGCAGGTACTTTCCATCCCGCGACCAGTTGGGCGCCTCGAAACGCTTTTCGGCGCGATAGACGACGCGGCGCTCGCTTCCGTCCACGGATATGACCTCCAGGCGGCTTTCCACCGGGCGGTCGCGTTCGTCTTCCTCTTTGAATTCGAGCAAACTCGTCTTCGAAATCACGGCTTCCTCCAAGACTTTGGCATCATGGGAGCACACTGCCAGTCCGACATAAACCGGATCGTGTAAAGGGATTTCAACAGTCCCCGCTAATTCCAGCGGACCACCCGCGCGCGCCGCCCAGAACGAAAACGAGTTGCCCAGGCGGACCAGCCGTAGGATGTCCGGCATGTTGATCTTGGACTGAATCTCCTGGGTCTCGCCGCCTTCCGTCAGCCGATACTGAAGGCTGGCGAGTCCGCTCGAGTGCAGCACCACGTCCGCGTACGGCGAGTTAGGGGTGAGCTGCTGCCGGACCATCCATCCTGCCTTCTTATGTTCGTTCCCGCTGGCGGTCGGAAAACGCACCGAGGCCGTGAGAGTCAAATCCCCTGACGCCTGCCGGTAGACGTAATGAAACGCATCCGTCGTGCCCCACATGTTGTCGCCGCCGCCCGTGATGCGGTATTCACCGCGCGAGGCGTCATAGTGCGTTGACCCGGCACGCAAGGGCCCGCCCACGTCGGTCTCACGCTGGAGTTCGCCCAGCGGACCCGAAGACGCGGCGATCAGCGTGCCTACAAACGCGCACACGCAAAGTGTGCCAAGCCAGCGCCATGTGACCGAAAGACGCCGAAAATGAAAATCGATCATGGCCAACCTCCAGGTGGAATGCTGATGTGAGGGTGAAAAGTACAATGATCGGCTGTCCTTTGGCAAGCCATAACTCGACGACTCCAATCCCACGATGACGACACGCTATGTTGGGGGACGGCTTGCCGTCCCCAGCGGCTACTCGGCCGACCAGGGCAGGGCAAGCCCAACCCCTACACCAACCGGATGTGCGCAGGTGAGGTGAAAAAGCGCATGGTTAATGCGCGTTAAGGCGAAGCTGGATGTACAGCGGGGGCGGGCATGGGCGGCATGGCGAATTTCGTATCGTCGATGGGAATGTTTTGCTGGATCTGGTCAACCTGAATGGTGAAGCGCGCGCCCGGGCGGGCCAAGGTCCAGCGGAACGGAACCTTGATGCCGTCGACGTCGCGGTAGTCAGCGTAGTCAATCTGAGTAGGGTTGCGGCCAAGAGGCGTTTCGACGTAGCGGACCACGCGCACAAGCAGCCCCGATTGTTTGCTGAAGTACAACCGCACAGGAGGCTGGCCTGGATTCACACCATTAACAAGATAGGTTTCTTCCTCGCCGATCTTCTCCGGATGCTCGACGTGAAGCTGGCTGAAGTTATCCTTGAATCGCAGGGCAAAATGGAAGTCAGCGTCCATCCTGGCGGAGTTGGCTTCCGGCGGGGACATCACGTGCGGCGGTCCCTGTGAAAAGCCCAACCATCCCGCGTGGCCGTCGTAAGCTGTCGTGCTGTCGCCGTTCGGCATGTGCATCACGGAGAGGCGCTTGTCCGGCGCTTTGCCGAAAACTTCGATGGGGAACTCGCGATTGCCGAAACCCGTCAACTTGCCCTTTTCGACCCGGCTCGTGATCTTTTCAAGAGCCTCCGCGCCGCCCAAAGCTTGAAGATATTTGCCGACGATCTGATCGGCGGGCGGAATGGCGGCCGGTTTGGCAGCCTCCGGATTCATGGCCCCTCGCGGTTCCGGCGGTGTCTCGGCGTCAGCAACCAGCGGCGTTCCCACAGGGTCGGCCACGCCGTGATGGCAGGAATAGCAGGTGACCTCGCGATGTCCGTTGAAGTTGTCTTTGTTGATGGCGAACATCATCTGAATCATCTTGCGCGCCGTCTGCTTGGGTTTCTTGTCGTCTTTGTCGAACTGGCGCTCAACGTGGCAATGCTCGCAGTCAACCCCCAGCGATGCCGACATGAACTGCATCGCCGGAATCACCTGATCGGCCGGAACACCCTTCAGAACCTGGATGTTCTTGTAAGCCTCTTCGGCCGTCTTCCGCGTCGCCGGAGCTGACTGCGCGGGAACGAGATGCTCGCGCACCATTGCGAATGCAAAAGCAAACACAAGGCCTGCGACAACTAAGAACGCTTTCTTCGATGCCGTTTTCACGTGGGCTCCCGGTGTTGAAGGTAAGAGTCAAGTATACCAAACGCCGACGTCGCGTGCTCAGACCGTGGACGGTCCTGAAAACCCGCGGTGCGCGCTACCCGCCCCTCGCCACTGCCTCAAGCTCAGAGATGGTTTCCTTCGCTGAACGGCCCGCAATGCGAATGAGCTTGCGGCGAGACCTTTGCCCCGAGACGATCGCCACACACGATTGCGGTAAACGCAACGCACGCGCCAGGAAATAGACGCAGGCCTGGTTGGCCTCGCCCTCGCTGGGAGGGGCATGCAGTTCGAGACGCAACGCTCCGTTCGAGTCATAGGCCAAGCGTTCGCGAGCGGAGCGAGGTTTCACCTTGAGCCAGAAAGAAACGGAATCGCCTTCGATCCTATAGTTGTCAGTCATCAGTCGTAAGTTCTAAGTTGCGGCCTGCCCGGAAATGCGCTGTCATTCCGAGCGAAGCGAGGAATCTCGCCCTGGTCTTTTTGGTTCGGTCTGCCCGACTCAGAGCGAGATTCCTCGCTTCGCTCGGAATGACATTTCATGGTTTCTGGGTGTCCGTGAGCAGACGGACATCAGCGACTGATCCGCGTTTTACTGCCTAAAGCTTCTCCCGCGCCCCGAAGATGGCGGTTCCCACGCGGATGATGGTTGAGCCTTCTTCGATAGCGACCTCGAAATCGTGGCTCATGCCCATTGAGAGTTCGCGCATGGAAACGTTAGGTAGGTTCCTTGCCTCAATCTCGCGCGCCAATTCGCGCAGCCGCCGAAAATAGGGCCGCACCTTTTCGGGATCGTCGAAGAAAGGAGGAATGACCATCAGGCCTCGAAGTTCCAATGCGGGTAGCTGGCTCACCTGCTCGGCGAGCGGGATTATTTCCTTCTCTCCAACCCCGGCCTTGCTCTCCTCCCCGCCCAGATTGACTTCCAGCAGCACCGGTAACCGGCCGCTGCCTGGAGCTGCTGACTGTTCCAACCTCTGGGCGAGCCGGAACGAATCCACGGAGTGGACCCAGTGGAACAGCTCCCTTGCGGTTCTTGCCTTGTTGGTCTGAAGGTGGCCCACCAAATGCCACGTGATACTCAAATCTGACAGCGCCGGGCGCTTGGCCTGGGCTTCCTGCACGCGATTCTCACCGAACTCGCGCAGCCCCGCTTCGTACGCAGCGCGGACGCACTCCGCTGGAAAGGTCTTCGAGATGGCGAGCAGCTTCACGTCTTCCGGCTGGCGCCCGCAACGCCGGCAAGCGGAGGCGATGCGCTCCTGCACTCGTGCCACGTTTTCCTTGATATCCGGCATGACAAACCTCAGCGATTCATTTCCCAGAGTATAACAATCCTAGTGGCATTTAGGGGCGGACACCAGCCTGGTTTCGCAATCAACCCCTCACCCGTCCCGCTCCGGCTGATGAAAGCGCCGGCAGCGCGACACCCTCTCCCCAAGGGAGAGGGCTGTGATTTCGAGGTAACTATCGTGGCCCAGAGTGCTCCCTTGTAGGTTTGCAACGACGGATGGTACGATGCTTTTCACGTCAATTCTCCGCAGGCTCGAGATGCACCTAAATGAGACACGGCCTATTCATCACGCTGGAAGGAATCGACGGGACCGGAAAAAGCACGCAACTCCGTCTTCTGGTTCAATACCTGAAGAAGCGCGGGCTTCCTGTGCGCGTGACGCGCGAGCCGGGCGGAACGAAGCTGGGAGAGCGCATTCGCAAGATTCTCCTGGATTCGAAGACCACTCATCTTTCGTCCCTGGCGGAGCTGGCTCTAATGTACGCGGCGCGCGCCCAGCACCTCGAGGAGGTCATCCGGCCGTCCTTGGCAAGTGGCGAAATTGTGGTCAGCGACCGTTACAACGATGCTTCGCTCGCTTACCAAGGATACGGGCGGAAGTTGGGTGCTCCAACCGTTCGAGCCTTCGACCGCGTCGTCAGCGGGAGCACTCAACCTGACTTGACGATTCTGCTGGATCTTGCTCCCCGCCTGTCACTCGGCCGGACCGAAGGCCGCGAGTCACTGCGGAAATCAAACCAGGAAAGGTTCGAAGCACAGGGCTTGGACTTTCACACAAGAGTGCGCCGCGGCTACCTGGCCATCGCCCGGAAGGATTCCCGCCGGGTCAAGGTCGTGCCGGCAGCGGGGCCGGTGGCGGAAGTCCAAGCGAAGATTCGCAACCTCATTGACGGGTTTCTGGCCCAGCGACTCACCGAATAACAGAAGTAGAACTCTTCCAAACGATGTTCATAGCGGACGCATTGTGATTGCTCAGGGCGGCCACAACGGCCGCCCCGACTTCGTCGTGCGAATGAATTCGGCTACTCTTCGGGCCTTCGCGAGCATCTAATTACGTAGGGCTGGGCTGATGGAACAGGCGCAACTGCCACAAGCTGCGCGAGTGGGAGGTTTGCGATGAACGTAAGTTTTGCGGGCAACAGGATTCTAGCCTGCGCCATTTCGTGCGCGATGGCATGGGCGTTGAGCGCGCCCGGTTTGATACAGGCGCACGCTGTTACGATGGCGGCGTTGGGAGGCCAAAACCAGCCCTCGCCGCCGGCGCCCGGGCAGGCACCACCTGCGCCCGAGCAACCGCCCCCTGCACAATTGACGCCCCAGCAATTGCAGGAGTTGGTGGCGCCCATCGCTCTCTACCCGGATGCGCTGGTGGCGCAGATTCTGGCTGCTTCCGCGTATCCAACGCAGATCGTTGAGGCCGACCGATTCCTTCAGGACAACCCAAATCTGAAGGGCAAGGACCTGGCCTCGGCAGTCGACCAGCAGGATTGGGACCCCAGCGTCAAGGCGCTCACGCAGTTTCCTTCCGTGCTTTCGAATATGGACAAGGACCTGGGGTGGACTTCCGAGTTGGGCGACGCGAATTACAATGAGTCCCAGGCTCTAATGGACGCCATCCAGTACATGCGCCGCCAGGCGCAACAGGCCGGACATCTTCAAAGCACGCCGCAGCAGACGGTGACCGACCAGGGAAACACCGTAGACATTCAACCTGCAAATCCACAGGTGGTTTACGTGCCCGAGTATGATCCCGGGTTGGTCTACGGATATCCCGTTCCCTACTGGCCCGGATTCTACCCCTGGTGGGCTGTTGGCGGGCCGTTCATTTCGTTCGGCATCGGGTTCAACCTTTTCCCGTTCTTTGGATTCGGCTGGGGATGGCCCGCGTGGGGCTATCACTGGGGCTATGGAGGGGGGCTCTGGTTTCACGGCGGCCGTTACGCTTTCCACAGCCATGCGTTTTACGATCGGAACGCCTACTTTCACGGGAACTACCGAGGCTATGCGCCTTTTGGCCGCGGTGACCGCGGATTGCGCGGGTTTGCTCCTGGGGCGCGTGGCGGCGGGAGAGCTGCTCCATCGCAGGAATTCAGAGGCCGCTCCGCGCCGTCAGCGCGCTCCGGGCGTTCCGGCGCCTTTGGCGGAATCACCCACGGAGGCGACGCGCGAACCTTTTCTTCGCGTGGCCATTCTAGCGTTGGAGGTGGATTCGGTGGCGGAGGCTTCCACGGTGGAGGGTTTCACGGCGGCGGCCGTCGTTAGCTTTTTTGCTGCTCCGTCGCAGTCCCGGCGTGGTTGGTAGTGTCCTGGTATCGCCGTAGCGATGGCCTTTAGGCCAGCACCTGCCGCCCTAAAGATGCCGACCTAAAGGTCGGCGCTACGAGTTAAATTATGACGCAAGATTGGAGGTAAACGCGATGCTCGCCGAAAAGAGGCACGTCGAAGAATTGTGGGGGAGCGTGGTCAGGAAGTTGCCAGTCATCGCCATCCTCACCGCAGCGCTGGCCTGCTCCTTGCCTTCCGCCGCCGTGCAGCAGTCCGGCCAGAAGACGTATTCATCGGCGGAGGAGGCGAGTCAGGCGTTGGTTGAGGCCCTCAAGGCCAACGACGAAGCGGCGCTGCTGAGGATCCTAGGTCCTGATGGAAAAGAGATTATTTCTTCCGGGGACGCCGTTGAAGACAAGAGCAACCGGGCGGAATTCGTCGAGAAGTACCAGCGGATGCACCGCCTGGTGATCGAGCCGGACGGAACCGCCACGCTTTACATCGGCGCTGAGAATTGGCCCACGCCTATTCCACTAGTCCACAAAGGCGGCTCATGGTATTTCGACACGGCTGCCGGCAAACAAGAGATCCTGTACCGCCGAGTGGGAAGAAACGAGTTGGCGGTGATCCAGGTGTGCCATGAACTGGTCGACGCGGAAAAGGAATACTACGCGCAGCCTCACGACGGCGATCCGGGCAAGGAATATGCGTCGAAGCTCTTCAGCGATTCCCACAAGCACGACGGCCTCTACTGGGAGGCAGGTCCAGGTGAGCCCGAGAGCCCCATCGGCCCTCTGCTGGCGTCGGCTGCGGCTGAGGGTTATACCCACGAACCAAGCGGCGAGCCGCAACCGTTTCAGGGTTATTTCTTTCAGATCCTGACGAGGCAAGACGGGAAGGCCCCAGGTGGCGCTCGGAGCTACATCGTGGACGGTAAAATGACCGGCGGATTTGCCTTTCTCGCCTATCCCGCCGAGTATCGGTCAACAGGAGTGATGACTTTCATTGTGGATCAAGACGGTACCGTGTACGAAAAGGATCTGGGCCACAATTCCGCTAAAATTGCGAAAGCCATGACCGCCTATGACTGCGACTCAACATGGCACAACGCGGACTAACCGATTTTAGATTTTGGATTTTAGATTTTGGATTAATATCCTAAATGCATCATGCGCCGGGAGGCCGCAACCCAGAATCTGAAATCCGAAATCTAAAATGCCCTTCGAATCATTTATCGGAAACTCCAAAGCCTTGGCGTGCGTGCGAGAGATGGCGGCGGGAAGCCGTCTGCCGGGGAGCTTGCTGTTTGCAGGCCCTGAAGGCGTGGGCAAGAAGACTCTGGCACGGATGCTGGCCAAAGCATTGGTGTGCGAGCGCGGCGGGAACGACTTCTGTGACGACTGCGCGCGTTGCCGCAAGGCCGAAGAGATGTTCACCCTGGCGGCAGAGGACCAGCAGCGCCGCAGAGACATCAAAGAGGCGGCAAGGCGCGTGGAAGGGCTGGTTTATTTCGATTTCCAGATCATCGCGCCGCTGACGCGGTTCATTCTGACGGACCAGATTCGCCAACTGCGCCAGATCGCTTATACGCGGCCCTTCGAGTTCCCACGCCGCGTATTTATTATCGATGACGCGCAGACGATTCACTGGCAAGCTGCAGACCTGCTGCTCAAGGTGCTCGAAGAACCGCCCGAAACAACCTCCTTTATTCTCATCTGTTCCAACCCTTACGAGTTGCGTCCCACTATCCGCTCGCGTTGTCTCGAGATTCTCTTTCAGCCCGTGGGGGAGCCAGCGATCAGGGAACTGCTGTCCCGGCAGGCAGGCTTGAGCAACGCACAACTGGCTCTCGCGTCTCGCGTGGCCGCTGGCAGCGTGGCCAAAGCCAAAAACTTTGATCTTGCGGCCTACGAGCTGCGCCGCAAACCCTGGCTGGAATTCCTGGCTGCGGTGTCGCAGCGTCCCGCCTCAGCGTCTGCCCGCATGGACTGGCGCCCGCTCTTGGATTCCGCCAAAGCGCTGGCAGAAAGGCGGGACGATTTCGAAGCCACGCTCGACATCGGCTACTCCCTTCTGCGAGATCTGCTTCTGGTGCTCCTGCATGGACCCGAAAACGAAGTGACCAACGTGGATAACCTGCCGCGCCTTCAGGCTTGGGCCGCCAGCCTGCGGCTCGAGGGAATTGAACTGCTTAAGTCCGGCCTTGACCAGGCATACCGCCTGCAGGTTCGTAACATCAATCAACAACTCGGCTTCGAGACGTTGGGCCTGGAGGTAGTGCAGAGAGGCCGGTAGAGGGAATGCAGTTGGCAGTAGGCAGTAGGCAGTAGGCAGTAGGCAGTAAGTGAGAAACGGGGCTGGCGCAGTACGAAGCTCTGCGTCCCCGCGACATCACAAGCAACGGAATACCGCAGAACTTCGCTCTGCGCCAGCCAGCGTTGAGTATCACTGCGGGCCCCGCAACTTCCCCACTCAGCTAATTCTCGCATGGTCGAGTGCTCGGGGTGTTGAACTCTCAACCCTCGACTCTCAACTTTCGACTCTTGACTTTCGACTTAACTTTATTGCCACTCACGATGCTTCGTGATAGCATCTAATATATTCACGGCTTTCTCCCTCGAAAGGCTTTCAGCGACCGGGAAGAAACCCGGGTGCCCGAGCGAGCGTCTACCGGAAAGGCGTATGGGCAACTCTGAGCGTGCCTCGAGGAGACCAGGCCGAAGGAGCATTACATCATGAACCGAAGACTTATCCGCCCAACGTTATCGGAGGTGCAGGACCAAATGGGCGCACGGATGCAGCGCAAAAAGCCTGCTCCTCCAGAACAAACCAGTGCCGAGAGTTTTTATTACCTGAAACAAATGCAGTCGCGAACGCCGATGGTGGTCGTCCTCAGTGGTGACGAAATCATCCGCGGCGTCATCGAGTGGTACGACAAGAACTGCATCAAGGTGCACCGGCCGAATGAACCGAATCTGCTCATCATGAAGTCCGCCATCCGCTATATCTACAAAGAGAATGAAAACAAGCACGCGGGCGGTGGGGATGGCAATCGTATTCCCGACAACGGCCAGGACGAGTACTTACCAAGCTAGTGCAACTGTTGTGCCGAGCTCTAGGCCAGCCCCGGCTAGTCTGAAGGCCGGCACTACAGGTTCAGACCGCTCACCTGAACAGGCTGCAACAACACACTCGCACGCTGCCGTCTTGAGCGGCTGTGGAATAGCGG